>Ga0302215_10002334_pt1 | contig 13101 bp, 10 predicted proteins | sample II_Fen_N3_1_FD_194580 | JGI IMG/M metagenome (GOLD analysis project Ga0302215, IMG submission 194580) | Peat permafrost microbial communities from Stordalen Mire near Abisko, Sweden - II_Fen_N3_1 | ecosystem: Environmental > Terrestrial > Soil > Wetlands > Permafrost | place: Sweden: Abisko... | reverse complement strand
TGTACCAAAATATGTGTATATATGTCGGTGATACTGCTTGTATCAAGCCTTATTTATGAGTTGACAGGATTTATATATGCAGATGTTATTGGTACGTTAGGGTTGATTTATTTCTCTATAAGCGAGGGAAAGGAAGCATTTGAAAAAGCAAAAGGGAAAAATTATTGCTGTGATGATTGTTCCTGATTAAAACAAACAAGCACGAACTGGATTTGAGCTACTGATAGTATATGGGACTCAAGAGCCAAGAGCCAGGAATCAATACATATGACATATAATACTGTTTACTAATACGTTATATAGTATCATATCATATTAATTTGTAGTTTATAAAAAGTTTGAGCGATTGATTAATGATATGCATTAACAAGAATTTCTATATCACAGGTAGTTCATAAATTTCACACTTTAAAATGAATATGAAATGAAAGTATTATTTATTGGGGGAACCGGCAACATCAGTTCTGCATGTTCCGAATTAGCTATTTCAAAGGGAATTGATTTATATCACCTGAACAGGGGGCAAAGTGCAGGGATAAGAAATGTTCAGGGAATGAAAACCATCATTTCGGATATTCGTAATTTTGAAGAAACAAAAAAAGCCCTTGAGAAATATACTTTTGATGCTGTGGTTGATTTTATTGCATATGTTCCGGAACATATACAGAATGACATCAAATTATTCACGGGCAAGACCAGTCAATTTATATTTATCAGCACTGCTTCAGCATATCAGACGCCTCCGGAGAAACTACCGGTTACTGAAGACACCCCACTGGACAATCCCTACTGGGAGTATTCACGAAATAAAATAGCCTGTGAAAGAGTACTGGAAGATGCATATCAGAAAGATGGTTTCCCCTATACCATTATCCGTCCATCGCATACTTACGATAAAACAATGATACCATCGATTGGAGGTTTTACCGTCCTGCACAGAATGTTGCTGGGCTTGCCTGTGATTGTTCCGGGTGATGGCACTTCCATCTGGACACTGACGAATTCAAAAGATTTTGCAGTAGGCCTAGTTGGATTATTAGGAAAAACAGAAGCCATCCGGGAAGCATTTAATATTACTTCGAATGAATGGTTGACTTGGAATGGCATCTATTCAATCCTGGCAAAAGAATTACAGGTAACACCTGTTATTGTACATATTCCTTCGAACATCATTGCCAGGTATAACCGGACAATCGGGGATGGACTGTTGGGTGATAAGTCACACAGTATGATATTTGACAACTCGAAAATCAAGAAATTAGTACCTGATTTCAATCCAGTCATACCGTTTGAACAAGGTGCAAAGGAAATTGTGGCATGGTACAACGAACATACCAGGCAAAAAGCACCGGATAAAGAAATCAATCAGTTTATGGATAAAATTACGAAGGACTATTTTCGATTTGTAAAACATCTAAATTAAAACTAGTATTGGTCAGAATAATTAAACAGATAATCTTATGGGAACAATAGCACAAATTCTAATTGGACTTATAGCATTAGAACATTTTTATTTTTTATGGCTGGAAATGTTCGCGTGGGAAACGACCGGTCGAAAGGTATTCAAGGAAGCATTACCTGAAAAACTATTTTTACAGACAAAGAGCTTAGCAGCAAACCAGGGACTTTATAATGGCTTTTTAGCTGCAGGATTGATTTGGACATTCTTTATTTCAGATCCCCTATGGAAGACTTATGTTTCATTTTTCTTCTTAGGGTGTATAGCCATTGCAGGAATTTATGGTGGAGTTACTACGAGCAGGAAGATATTACTTGTTCAGGCTATGCCTGCCATCATAGCCATCCTGTTCGTTTTGGTAAGTTAAGAGATTTACCTAAATTGCATGATATTTGAACCTGTCCATTAGTATTGGACAAGATTACACAACACCATGCATTACAAACACTTATAACAAATTAATCAGTTTCAGTCAATGAAAAAAGCAATTTTAATTCTTTCCGTACTATGCATTTGTTTCAGTTTAAACAGTTACTCAAGAGGTGGATTTGGTGGTTTTCGTTCATCAGGCCATAGTTTTCATTCCTCCAGAACCGGCAGTCACAGCATGAACGGGAGATCGACAACCCATACTGTAAGCAGTTCTATACGTACGAATTCAATGCGAAACACCCACGGAGTACAGAACGGTTTTCACCATTCCATCAGGCCGGTCACTTTCTACAGGAATAATCCAAGTTACAGGATGATGAACAATCATTATTATCCGGTTTACCATCGCAGCCCAAATTATCTGTTATGGTATTTCGTCATTATGAATCACAGGACACACAGAAATGATACAATACGGGCTAAATCGAAGGATGAATTGGATAAAAAAGTAAAATCAGTGAGTACTGAGTGGTGATAAACAATCAGATACAACAATATAGATTGAATAAATATACATTTGTATTGAAAAATTAAGCTGAAATACATTTGCAAAATTGAGACTGAAATCATGGAAAAAGTGTCCTGGTTTTAGTCTCATTTGTTTGGAGTATGAACCGACATTCAATTTTAGAAACGAATTATATGCAACTAAATTATAAATATGTATCTTTGCCTCACTGTTAAATTATTTTATTAATATATTATTTTCCTGAACTTATACATCACCGGAAATGAAAAGATATCTTGCTTCTATAATTCTATTGCTTTTAACAGGAATGACGTATGCGCAGGTACGCGATTTGAATTATTTTTTGGAAAAAGCCAGGGCTAACAGCCCCTTAATTCAGAAAAATAAAAACAACATTAAAATTTTAGAACTGGATTTACAACAAACCCAACGCATTCTAAAGAGCCCGGTACTCAACCTGGAATCTAATATCCTCTTTGCCCCTATCATTACGCACACAGCCAATTCCAACCAGTTAAATTTAGTATCAAACGGTTCAGACAGCTATTCAGGATATGATTTAGGAATTACTAACGGAGGACAATATCAGGCTTTTCTTTCGCTAAAACAACCTCTATTAGGCCAATCGAGTTTAAAAGTTTATTCCAATAGATCGGAAATACTAGAAAAACAAAATAACAATTCGACTTCCCTGACAATTCATGAAATCGAACAGTTGGTAAGTTATCAATATATTCTGTGTGTAAAGTCTAAAATGCAGATAAAAAACGAAGAGCAATTGAGAGCCCAACTAAATGACCAGTTGAATGTTATGCAGAAACTGGTTAATAGTGCTGTTTACAAAAATACAGATTTGCTTTTATTACAAATTGAGAAACAGAATCTGGAAATCAGTAATAAAGCATTCGAAGATGATTATGCAGGAAATTTATATGATTTGAATCTGCTATGCGGCATTAATGATTCAAGCAAAGTGAACATAGAGGAATCAGATTTGCAAATGAGACCAGAATTAAGTTCACAGTCGGGTTTTTTGACCTCCTATAAGCTGGATAGTCTGGTCATCATGGCAGATCAATCTATCTCAGAGTTAAAATATAAGCCACAGTTGAGTTTATTTGCAAATGCAGGATTGAATGCCGTATATCTACCTGCATTTAACAGACTGGGAATTAGTGCCGGACTTACTTTCAGCTGGAACCTGTATGATGGCAACCAACGAAAACTGGAAAGAGAGAAATCAAATGTAAATATCAATACACTTCAGTTTGAAAAGAGTCATTTCATATCCCAACAGGAGATAAATAAAAACAAAATTAAAAGCCAGATAAACTCATTGAATAACCGGACTATATTGATTGAAAACCAATTAAAACAATACGAAAAACTTTATGACGCTTATCAGAACGAACTTAAACAAGGATTGATTTCTGTCATGGATTTTAAAAACCTGATGAAAGATATTACCACAAAAAAACAGGATTTTCTGTTATTGAAAATGGAAAAACAGTTGCTGGTCAATTCATATAATTACTGGAACTACTAAGATTTTAATAAATCCGTCTGGTAATTTAAAAATATAAACTATCATAGTATGCGACACATTACTTTATTATTTTCCATATGCTTGGCTGCGCTGGTGATCAATTCCTGTGCAAAGAAAGAAGCGAAAGAAGAAGAGCAAACCCACATAGTAACTGTAAAAACAGCTCATGTAACAATTGGAGAAATTGATAATAAGATTAGTTTTAACGGTAAGACAATTTATTTAAAAAAGAATCCGGTAGTATCGCCTATCTCGGGATATATTCAGAATATGAGGGTGAAATTTGGAGATACTGTAAAAAAGGGACAATTATTATTCGAAATTCAAACTAAAGAAAACAAGGCCCTGGAAAGTACTGAAGCTGGCACTATGGGGATTATCAAAGTGTTTTCACCTACAAACGGAGTAATAAGCGCTTTGAATATAACTGCATCGGGTGCCTACGTTATGGAAGGAGCTTCGCTTTGCACTGTTGCCGAAAACAATGAAGTGATGGTACAGCTGAATCTACCCTTTGAATTTAATTCGCTTGTAAAGGCAGGTACACTATGCACCCTGATCCTGGGAGAAGACACACAATTTGAAGGAACTGTTTATCAAATCCTGCCAACTGTCGATGAAGCTAACCAGACGCAGCAAATCCTTATAAAACCACACACCAACAAACGATTACCTGAGAATCTTAATCTGGTTGTTGAAATACTGAAAACAAGGCATAACAGCAGTTGTTTGATTCCCCGTGAGGCAATCATGACAAATGAAACCCAGACCATATTCTGGGTCATGAAAGTGGTCAATAACAAACTTGCGATTAAAGTGTCCATTTCAAAAGGGATTGAGAATGATAAAATGGTAGAAGCTTTGAATTCAGGATTGGCAATTTCCGATAGGGTTATTATTGAAGGTGCTTATGGATTAAATGACAGCACAGAAGTAAAGGTCATAAAATAAACTGATATGAAAAATATTTTTGTACGTTTTAAGAGCCCGATAACTTTTATCCTGTTACTTATTCTGATTAGTGGAGGATTTTCCTATCAGAGTCTGAAAACATCACTTTTCCCTGATGTCACTTTTCCTAAGATTAAGATTATTGCCCAGAACGGGGAACAACCCGTAGAGAAAATGATGGTGCAGGTTACCAAACCTTTGGAAAATGCCATTAAAGGAGTTGACAACCTGCAACTAATCCGAAGTACAACCAGCTTAGGCAGTTGTGAGATTTCAGCCTATATGAACTGGAGTTCGGATATTGACCTTGACAAGCAACAGGTAGAATCGCAAATTGCACAAATCAAAAATGATCTACCTCCTGGGGTTCAGATTACTGTAGCAAAAATGAGCCCATCGATATTACCTGTGATGGGATATTCGCTTCAATCGGAAAACAAAAACCCGGTGGAACTTAAAATGATTGCCCAATACACTGTCAAACCCTATTTATCACGTGTTTTGGGAGTTGCTTCGGTTCAGGTTATAGGTGGAAAAGAAAAAGAATACCGGATTGTATTGGATGAGCGAAAACTGAATACTCTCAAGATTAACCCGCTGGATATTCAAAAAATACTGCAACAAACCGATTTTATAAAATCCACGGGATTCACAGTAGATTATAACCGGTTATACCTGACAGTTACCGATGCTACACTTAAAAACATAGAACAACTTGAAAGCCTGGTGATTTTTGATAACGGAATCCGTAAGGTAAAAATCATTGATGTGTCTTCAGTCGAAATAGCAGAACAAAATGAATATATCAGTATAAAAGCGGATGGTAAAAATGTACCCCTTATTGCAGTGGTAAAGCAACCTAAAAGCAATCTGATCGATGTTGCCAATGAGGTTTCTGTAAAAGTGGAGGAACTGAACAAAATCTTGCCGAAAGGAGTTGTTTTAAAACCTTATTACAATCAGGCTGAGTTTGTGCACGGAAGTATCCGAAGCATAATCGATGTACTTTGGATTGGGCTGGCATTGGCAATTATCGTAGTATTGTTTTTCTTACGATCCTACAAGGCGGGTTCTGTTTTACTTATGACTATTCCGCTGACAATAGCACTCACCTTTATTACCCTGAAGTTTATAGGATTTGATTTTAATATCATGACTATAGGTGCTATTGCGGCTTCTATTGGTTTAATAATTGATGACGCAATCATTGTAGTAGAGCAAATACATAGGACTCATGAAGAATATCCGGATAAGAAACCAAAAGAACTGGTTGGTAAAGCCATTCGTTTTTTGTTCCCGGCTATGGTAAGTTCGTCATTGAGTACCATTGTTATTCTTATACCGTTTGAATTAATGTCGGGTGTGGCAGGAGCCTATTTTAAGATTCTGACTGAAACCATGATTGTGACCCTGGTTTGTTCATTTGTTATCACATGGTTTGGACTTCCTGTTATTTATTTGCTTTTCTCCAAAGACAAAGGGTTATCTGAGTCTGCAGAAATACATCTTGTAAAACATCGTCCATGGATTGAAGTTTTCATAAAACGACCTTATATAAGCATTTCATTTATATTGTTATTAATCATTGGGTTGGTGGTAATGCTGCCAAGATTACAAACCGGGTTCTTACCCGAAATGGATGAAGGCTCTATAGTATTGGATTACAATTCTCCACCAGGAACTTCTCTTGAAGAAACGAACCGCATGTTGAATGAAGTTGACAAAATTCTGGAAACAACCCCGGAAGTAAAGACATATTCACGTCGTACCGGAACACAAATGGGTTTTTTCATTACTGAACCAAACCGGGGGGATTATCTGATTGAATTACAGATGAAAAGAGATAAAAAGACCGAAGAAGTATCGAATGATATCCGGATACGGATTGAAAAGACTCTACCTGCATTAAAAGTAGATTTCGGTCAGGTCATAACTGATATGCTTGGTGATTTAATGAGCAGTGTACAACCTGTTGAAATTAAAATATTCGGTGATAACAATCAAAAATTACAGGCACTTTCAAAACAAGTGGCCGATAGCATTAAAACAATTCCAGGTACAGCTGATATCTTTGATGGCATTATTGTGGCAGGTCCGATGTTGAAAATCTTACCAAAAGAAGAAAAGCTGAAACAATTTGGGCTTAATCCATCAGATCTGCAATCACAAATGGAAACATACATTTCGGGAATTGTAATTGGTTCTATTCCTGAGAAAGAACAATTAACCGATATTCGGATGATCTTTCCCCGGAATAACAAAACGCCCATTGAGAAAATGAAAGATGCCAAAGTATGCACTTCTACCGGAGATTATATTCAAGTCAGTGAAATGGCTGATTTTAATATTCTGAGTGGTGTTACTGAAATTGAACGTGAAAACCTGCAAACCATGGGTGTAGTCACTGCCAGGCTAAACAACCGTGATTTAGGGAATGTAATGAAGGACATTAAGAAAAAACTTTCTCACATCAGTTTGCCTCCCTCCTACCAGATAGAATTTGGCGGTTCGTATGCTGAGCAACAAAAGTCGTTTGCCGAATTGCTTAAAATATTGATGATTGCAGCCCTACTGGTTTTCTCGGTGGTATTGTTTATGTTTAAAAGTCTCAAACTTTCATTGTCTGTTATTTTTGTAAGTTCATTGGGAGTTGTAGGTGGAGTAGCTGCTTTATTTATCACAAATACACCACTGAACGTAGGTAGTTATACCGGGTTGATCATGATTGTAGGTATTATCGGTGAGAACTGTATCTTTACCATTCAACAATTTTTAGTTGAATTGAAAAACTCTTCTGTCAACAAGGCGTTAGTATTTGCAATATCAGCACGATTAAGACCCAAGTTAATGACTGCAACAGGGGCAATAGTTGCACTACTCCCTCTTGCCCTAGGGATTGGATCAGGGGCTCAAATGCATCAATCATTGGCCATTGCAGTCATAGGAGGATTAATCATTGCGTTACCTTTATTATTAATCGTATTACCCAGTTTATTAAAATTCATCATAAAAAAACAGCCCAAATTAATTGAACCTGTATAATCCAGCAATAAATCAGAATATTGTCTAACTCTTTAAATCAGTCAAAATTATGAAAGTACTAAAAATTATTCTCTATGTAATTGTCAGTCTGGTTATAATTACTGCAATGATTTATGCCAACTACAATGGTTTTTCCAATGTCAGTATTCAAATTAAACAAGAAGGTGGCGAATACTTGCTTTATCGGGAAGTTACTGGTCCATACAGTGAAACAGGGGTAGCATTAAGCAAAATCAAGTATGATTTAAAAAGTAAGTTCAAGATTGAACCGAATAGAGATTTTGGAATTTATTTTGATAATCCTCAAAACGTGGAAAAGAGCAAACTCCGCTCTGAGGTAGGTTGTATTTTAGAGAATGTCGACACTTTACATCTATTTTGGTTAAAGTCAAAGTTTAATATCAAGACATTACCTGTAAAAAATTATATCACAGCCGAATTTCCATTTAAAGGCAAGATGTCAATCATGATAGGAATAATGAAAGTGTATCCTGCTTTAAATAACTATATAAAGGCTAATGGTTATTCCGAAGAAGGACCGATCATGGAAATTTACAATCTGCCGAATAATAAAATTCGGTACCTGAAAGAAGCAATTAAAGTTGCTCAATAAAATTATCAGTCGATTAAAATTTAAAACAAGGACATGTGAAAGCGTGTCCTTGTTTTTTTTAAAAGTTCTTTTTGAAAGATAAGACTTCTGCATCTTTCTTTATCAAAACTGCATTTAATTCTGAATTTATCAGCGAGTATTGTAAATCCGCACCATATAACTCCTACAAATCCTCCTTGAACAAATTAGCATGTCTGCATAGGTATGATTTTCTTTTGTACGATATCTTGCACGCAAAGTATTGAATATTTGTTACATATCACAAAAGTATTACTGTTTTTTATTTCACACAGTTATAAAATTTAAAGTGTGAAATATGTAAGTTTTTTAAATTATTATGTAATTTTATTAGAATAATAAGTTCTAATTTTACGTCACATCATTCAATCCTTGTTGTTCATTAAAACAAAAAATGATATTATTTTGACAGGAAGAATGGAATTGAAATTCTGGCATACAACAATAAGTATTGAATACAATACTTTAATAAATAATTAAAAAAAAATGGAAAATCAAATTGGAATTAAACCGGAAAATTCAGTACGTGTAGCCGATTCACTGAACAAGCTACTATCAGATGAACATGTACTTTACATCAAGACAAGAAATGCACATTGGAATGTAGTTGGACCAGATTTTGCTGCCCAACATAAATTATTCGAAGAACAATATGTTGACCTGGAAGAAGTAATTGATCAGGTAGCCGAACGAATCCGTGCAATTGATCATTATACCGTAGGAACACTGGAGGACTTCCTAAAACTGACTCAACTAAACGAAAAGTCCAGAGAAAACAATGATAGTCTTAGTTTCATCAAGGATTTATTAGAAGATCATGAATCCATCATTATAAGTCTTCGAGAAAATATAAATACTTTTGCAAATGATTGGCACGATATGGGTAGCAGTGATTTCATTACAGGCTTAATGGAAACTCATGAAAAAATGGCTTGGATGCTAAGATCGCATTTACAATAAATCATTTCATTTAAATGATTCGAATAATTAGGGGCATATATACATATGCCCCTAATTATGTCAATAAATGCACCATTTTGGTCAAAAAAAACACTAGTTTTGTATCCTGACAAATTAACTTTGAACATTTAAAATATCATTCAATTCTTAGTTTCAAATTCCCGTAATATTCTTATTCCAATGAAGACAAAATTCTTGATTCCTGCTCTGCTTTTATGCACGGGAATGATATGTGCAGAAAGTATCAATCTAAAAGTAACCAATCCCAACAAAGCCGGTATTTCCAATGCACCGGTTGTAGTTTCATTGGATAAGTACAAAGCAATTCCAGCCAATAAACGTGCTGAACTGGCTGTCTATGTAGATGGAAAACAAATCAGCAGCCAACTTGATGATTTGAATAAAGATGGGGTTCCGGACGAACTTGTATTTCTGCTTGACTTAAAGGCTGACCAGACACGTCCTGTAATCATTAAAACAATTCCTTCCAGCCAACGAAAGAACTTTCCGGCAGAAGTTTATACCGACATGATTTCGAAAACCGATGATGGGAAACAGGAATTTGTAAAAGAAATTTCTTCTGTAAAAAATGATATGTACAAAAAGATGCATCATCACGGTGTTGCATTCGAATCAGCACTCATTGCCTACCGCATATATTTTGACAACAAAAGTACCATTGATGTGTATGCAAAGAAGAAACAACAACTGGAACTTTCAAAAACCGAATGGTATCCTACCGACGAACAGGCTGCAGTAGGCTATGGAGATGATGTGTTGCGTGTTTTCAATTCTGTCGGGGTTGGTTCTGTGAAAGGCTGGGACGGAACAAAGGCAACTCATATTGATAAATTTGACAAGCGAACCCAACGGATTGTAGCTACAGGGAATCTCAGGACTGTGGTAGAAAGTGATGTGGAAGGCTGGCAGTATGAAGGAAAGAAAATAAATATGACAGTTCGGTATATCCTGTATGCCCGTCACCGTGATGCCATTGCTGAAGTGCGTGCTTCCGAAGATATTGCCAATCTGGCAACAGGGGTTCAAACCATTGCAGGAGGACCAACTATGACCGGCCAAAAAGGTTTAGTAGGATCATGGGGAACTGATTATCCGGTGACTGATACTATTAAATACGAAAAACAAACCTGTGGATTGGGTGTTTATGTTCCCAAAGCAATTGTCAAACAGCAGGTAACCGAAGGATTGAACAACCTGATATTGATGCCTTACCATAAAGGGGAAACACTTCGCTTCTACTTAACAGCCGGAGCTTTAAAAGAAGAGAAGAAACCTTTCAAATCATCCGAAGAGTTCTTTGCTTACATCAAACATTGGGCTACAGCGTTGGAGCCGGTTATAGTAAAATAATAACATTCAACTTTTCCAAAGTTTAAAACTTTGGAAAAGTTAAACACAAAGGTCGTCGTATTAATGCTGACGCTCTTTGTTTGTTTTAAGCGATATTATAAATGATGTTCTGCACTTAGGTCCTATAAAATTCACAGCTAAGTTATCACGACAGTGATTCTAATGGCCTACCTTACACATTACATATCCATTCCCGGCATACTACTTACTTTCTTATTTTCGGGTTGATTGCGATTCATCATACTTGGTTTCCCGGCTAGTTGTGCAGCCGCATCCACACTAAATGTACCATCAGTAACAATTTCTTCACCTTCATTCAGACCGCTTTCCACCACATAACTGTTACCAAGCATGGGTCCCAGTTCTATTTCACGGATCTTGAAACCAGACTCATTCGTTTCAGGTTGCTTCACATACACGATGGATCGTTTTCCTGTCCACAATACTGCAGAACGGGGTATAACCAACTTATCCCTGTATTCATTCAGGTTTGCACGCACCAATCCGGTAGCATACATTTCAGGCTTTAATTTAGCTCTCGAATTATTAACCTCTACACGTACTTTTGCAACCCGGTTAACCGGGTCAATAACCGGATCAATAAATTTGATATTCGCTGAAAAGTTTATCCCGGGCATTGCCTGAATTGTAAAAAAAATATTGTTTCCTACTTTCAGGAATGGTAAATCACTTTCATACGCATCAAAAAGTACCCAGACGCTGGAGAGGTTCGCTACTTCAAACAACACGCTTCCTTCGGAAATATGGTCCCCGGTAGCTACACGCTTAGCAGTAACAATTCCCGAAGTATTTGAGTAAACTTCAAAATTAGTCTTCACTTTACCTGAACTTTCAATCTGGGAAATTTGCCTTTCAGTCAACATCCACTGCATCAGTTTTTGTTTACTGGCTTCGTAGATTTCGGGTTGCGACTGCTTGCTTTTTGCTGATTCAATCAGTTCCTGTTGAGCTGTAATAAGCTCCGGTGAGTAAATCATTGCCAGCAACTGGCCTTTGTGAACCGGTTCACCTGTGAAGTTTACGAACAGTTTATCAATACGGCCGCCAATATGGGCTACCTGATTCTGTAACAGGCGTTCGTCAGCCTGCACCTTTCCATATAAACGGACTTCCTTAACCGGTTGTTGATGACTAACAATGGAAGTAGCTACATTGGCAAGTTCCAAAGCCTCCTTCGAAAAGGAAACGGCATCTGAATCCATTTTCGTACCGCTATTCTGCTTCAACAGTATCAGGTCCATGGCGCAAATCGGACATTTACCCGGGTGATCCATCCTGATCTGAGGATGCATGGAACAGGTCCAGATCTCTTTTTTGGCTACTTTCTCGGAATGGGAAAGATCCTTCTTCGTCCCGTTCGAGGAATGAAAGAATAACCAACCCAGGAATAGTCCTGCAAAGACTAAAAGCCCATTGCGAACATATTTATTTGAAAATATCTTTTTCATATTCTAAATTTTATAACCCCCAACCCCTAAAGGGGAGATTGAAATTAGTATTATTAAATTAAACCCACAAAAGAAACTAAGTCTTTGAATCCCCTTTAGGGGGCAGGGGGTCATTTTATTATCAATCGTTTTATCCAGGCCTCAGCCTTATTAAAATCAGTCACTGCTTCCACTTGTTTAAATTCATAATCAAACAATTGCTGTCTTACCCGCAATAGTTCAGTCAGGTTCGAAGTTGAAGAAGAAAACGTTTTAATCAGTATATCCAGAGTCTTTTGAGCCAGCTTACTTTGGTTCGCATACAACTTCATTCGTCGTTGGGCATCATTGTACAATTGCAATGCCTCATAATATTCAGTTTGCAAACTGTTGGCCGTTGCCTGATAGTTCTGTTCCGAAGCCTTCTTTAAGAAGACTGATTCCGATTGCATGGCTTTGTATTTGTTCCTGTAAATAGGCAAAGTCAAAACAACCATGGGCATGATCATATCCTGCCCATTCATTGGTGAGGAGGACATTTCACTTTTATTGATGACAGTATAATTCAACCCTAAACCAATCATAGGCAAGCCCATTTTGTTTTGCATTTTCTTGCGGGCTTCCAACGATTGTTGTTCATACCGGTACATTCCTAACATTGGATTTCGTTGAAACATGGAATCATTCACCGACAAATACGATATATCCAGTGGCTCTGTTGGTAAGATTTCAACACTGGCAACCAGAGTCTTCTGATTGCGGTTTAGCATGCTGTTAAAACGAGCTACAAGT
>Ga0302215_10002333_pt1 | contig 13102 bp, 10 predicted proteins | sample II_Fen_N3_1_FD_194580 | JGI IMG/M metagenome (GOLD analysis project Ga0302215, IMG submission 194580) | Peat permafrost microbial communities from Stordalen Mire near Abisko, Sweden - II_Fen_N3_1 | ecosystem: Environmental > Terrestrial > Soil > Wetlands > Permafrost | place: Sweden: Abisko... | reverse complement strand
CGCAGAATCAAGTATAATTGGATACCTCTTGATGCTTATCTCTGTTTTCAGAATCTCAAAGAACGCTTGTCGTTTGTATTGAATAACTTCGGTGCAAAATACGACATTATATTTTGACCATTACTTAAACCGGAGAATTCGGTAAAAGTAGCTGATTCACTAAACAAACTTTTGTCGGACGAACATGTACTCTATATCAAAACCCGCAATGCACATTGGAACGTGGAAGGTCCTGATTTTGCGGCGATACATAAATTTTTTGAGAGTCAATACATTCAACTGGACGAAATTATTGATCAAGTAGCTGAACGCATCCGTGCAATTGATCATTACACCGAAGGCAAAATGGCCGATTTTCTGAAGCTGACACAACTGAGCGAAGAATCTCGTGAAAACAACGACAGCCTAAGCTATATCAAAGATTTATTGAGCGATCACGAGGCAGTAATTATTGAGCTCCGCGAAAATATCAACCGATTTGCCAAAGAATGGCACGACCTTGGTAGTAGCGATTTCATTACCGGACTGATGGAAACTCATGAAAAAATGGCTTGGATGCTTAGAGCACATTTGAAGTAGTATTTTTTCAACTAATAACTGATTCGTTCAATAAGTAGTTACAAGGCTGTAAATATGAATATTGCCTAAAAAAAATATCATTAAATATTCTAAACTACTTAAGTATATTTTTGAACGCAAATTACGCAAATTTTCGCAAGTACGGCTATATCAACCATTTATAATGTGCGTTGATTTGTGGTTAATTGCGTAATTTGCGTAATTTTCATTTTAGGTATCCTCATTGTCAATATTTACACAAATAAAATCAAAAAAAAACAACGCTATTATTTCAATTTCAACTATTTTTGAACTTATAAAAAACTATAACATAAAAAACACAGATGAGAACAAAACTATTGTTGGCTTTCACCGGGTTTACTACCCTACTTTCGGCTACCAGCTTGAACATTAAAGTTACTAATACAAATAAAGCAGCACTCAAAAATGCGCCAGTGATGGTAGTTTTGGACAAATACAAAACAATTACCACAAAAGAACGTGCCGACTTAGCTGTTATAGTAAATGGCAAACAAATCAGCAGTCAACTCGACGACCTGAACAAAGACGGGATAGCCGACGAGCTGGTCTTTCTGCTCAATCTAAAAGCCGGACAGACTGAGACTGTAAACTTGAAAACTATCCCTGCTAATAAGCGCGACAGTTTCCCAACCGAAGTATACACCGACCTGATTTCAAAACCAAAAGGTGGTGAAGCAAAGTTTGTACAAGAAATGTCATCGACCAAAAACGATATGTATAACCAGATGCATCATCATGGTGTAGCTTTTGAATCAGCTCTGATTGGCTACCGCATCTATTTCGACAACAAAAGTACCATTGACCTTTACGGCAAAAAGAAACAGCAATTGGAACTGGCTACTACAGGTTGGTACCCAACCGACGCGCAAGCTGCAGCCGGATATGGCGATGATGCATTGCGAGTTTTCGACTTAGTAGGCCTTGGGACAGTGAAAGGTTGGGATGGCAAAAAAGCCACTCATATTGACAAATTCGACAAGCGTACACAACGCATTGTAGCTACAGGAAAACTCCGTACCGTAGTGGAAAGCGAAGTAGAAGGTTGGCAATACGAAGGCAAGAAAATAAACATGACGGTGCGCTACATCCTCTACGCTCGCCATCGCGATGCAATTTGCGAAGTACATGCTTCTGAAAATATTGAAAATCTGGCCACAGGTGTTCAGGGAATTAAAGCCGGCCCAACAATGTCGGACAATAAAGGATTGGTAGGTTCATGGGGAACTGATTTTCCGGTTACTGACACTGTGAAATACGAAAAGCAAACTGTGGGTCTGGGAGTGTGTGTACCGGTACCTTATGCAAAACAACAAGTGGTTCAAGGCTTGAATCATTTGATATTAATGCCATACAAAAAAGGTGAAACACTTCGCTTCTACCTCACCGCAGCAGCTCTTAAAGAAGAAAAGAAACCTTTCACGACTTCTACACAATTTTTTGCCTACCTTAAAAATTGGGGAGCAGCATTAAAACCTGTCGTTGTAAAATAAAGGCACACTCTATATTTTCATGTTTCAAAGCATGTTGCTTACAAAAAAGCAACACTTATCCATACAGTGATTTCATTAATTCTGATATTTTTTCAGAACCAAATGAAATCACTGTTGTTTAATCGTGAAAACATAACTATGGACAAGCAAAAATCAATAGAACAAATACTCCCACCGCCTCCAGCTCATATGGTTGGTGATGGTTTCAGGGTACATAACTTTTTCCCGGGCAATGGTAGTATCACGCTGCAAAGACTAAGTCCTTTTTTCCTGATGGATTACGTTGCAAAGGTAGAATATCCACCTACCAGCACGCCGCGAGGTGTAGGCGTTCATCCACATCGAGGTTTCGAAACAGTAACCATAGCTTATCACGGCAAGGTAGCACATCACGACAGTGCAGGGAACGCTGGTATAATTGGTGAAGGTGATGTGCAATGGATGACAGCTGCCTCGGGCGTATTGCACAAAGAGTATCACGAAAAGGAATGGAGCAAACAGGGCGGATTACTGCAAATGGTGCAACTTTGGGTGAATTTACCGGCTAAATATAAAATGAGTGCGCCCAAGTATCAACCTATTAAACACGAGGAGTTTGGTAAAGTTATTTTACCCAATGAAGCCGGTATAGTAGAGGTTATTGCCGGAAATTTCAACGGTTCAAAAGGGGCCGCGTCGACATTTACTCCCATTGAAATGTACAACGCTCGACTGAATAAAGGCGGCGTTGTGGATTTTTCGTTGCCGGAACATTATAACACTGCTTTTTTGGTAGTAGAAGGAACTGTGAAAATAAACAATGAAGCTATTAAGACAGATCATCTCGCAGTTTTTGCCAATAAAGGAACCCAAATAACTATGGAAGCCACTGAAAATGCCATTGTTCTGGTGTTAAGTGGTGAACCACTCAACGAGTCAATTTTTCCATACGGACCTTTTGTAATGAATACTAAACAAGAGATTCTACAGGCCTACGAAGATTTGAACAATGGTAAATTCGGGTATTTGGAGGATTGATTAGTAAACAATATCACTAACAATAGCTTCTACTGTATTGTTGAAAAGTGTATTGTAGTCGTACTCATTTACCGCAATGGGTTTATGAATTGTAAATTTCAGTCGGTTACCAATGCCCAGAGGAAATCCGCCGTACTGAAATATTTTCCATGAATTATTTATTGAAATTGGAACCACTAACGCATTGGGGGCATATTTACACAGAATTTTCAAACCGTTTGGAGTAAAACTTCCCGGTTTACCATCCCTGGAGCGGGTACCTTCAGGGTAAATAACAGTAGATCTGTTATTGGCATGAATGTATTCACCCATTTTTTTTAGAGCGGGCAACGCTTGCTTTGGATCTTTCCGGTCAATCAGGACTGAGCCTCCATGATGCAAATTATATGAAACGCTTGGAATTCCCTTTCCTAACTCTATCTTACTTACATATTTAAGATGATAGTTGCGCAGAAACCATCCCATCCCAATAACATCAAAAATACCCTGATGGTTAGCCACAAAAATAATCGGTTTCCCTTGAGGTATTTCGGCTTTAAATTCTACCTCGGCCGTATTAAGTGTTGTACATAAGCTGCGCAATAGGAAAAAATTCAACACATCCACGCTCTTCTTATGTGCTTCGTAACCAAACACGTTCAGGCATATATATTGAATGGGATGAAACAAACAAATAAAAAACAAGAACAAAAAACTGGTTATTATTGAAAGTGGATAAGAAATAAGTTTTTTCATACAATGGAAATTATTTAAGTAAAAACACTTTAATATTGGGTCTGACTTTTTTCAAAAAAAGATTCTAGTTTCAGCTAACGCAAAAAAGGTCGAGACAACTTCATTATATCGTATTTTACGGTTGTAATGTTCAGCAAAAATAGTAAAATTTATATTTTGACGAAAATACTTATCAATACATCCTCAAAAAAGAACGATTTTAGACCTGTAGGCTGTTAAGTCTTTTTCTATCTTTGTATCAAAATTTACTCACCATGTCTGAATCATCCTCTCCCCGCCTCCACGTCGTTGATGCACTTCGTGGTTTTGCCATTGTTTCCATTATGCTTTTGCATAATCTGGAACATTTCGATTACTATTACTTTCCGGCTAATCTGCCCGAATGGATGAAAACACTGGATAAATCGGTTTGGGATACCATGTTTTTTCTATTTAGCGGAAAATCATATGCTATTTTTGCGTTGCTATTTGGACTAACTTTCTTTATTCAATCCAATAATCAGGCTAAAAAAGGAAATGATTTTAGGGGACGGTTTGCGTGGCGATTGCTTCTGTTACTCGGCTTTGGACTTATTAACTCAGCTTTTTACGAGGGCGACATTCTGACTATCTATGCCGTAATTGGATTTTCATTGATACCAGTTGCCAAACTTAACACCAAAACTGTGTTTTGGATAGCCTTGGTTCTCATGCTGCAACCTTGGGAATGGTATAACTTTATATACGGACTGCAACATCCCGACCTTAAACTAACCGATCCGGCTTCGTGGACTTATTTCGGACGTTCTGGAGAATATATTACCGGTAATTCACTGATTAAAACAATGTATGGCAACTTTACCAATGGTAAAACGGCCGTATATTTGTGGACTTGGGAAGAAGGACGTGTGTTTCAAACTGCTTCACTCTTCATGCTGGGCATGTTAGCCGGTCGTAAAAATATGTTTAGTACCAATGGTGAGAATAAAAAGATTTGGATAACAACATTGATTTTTGCCGGCTTATGTTTTATTCCCTTATTCATTATTAAAACCAATATCAACAGCTGGATACCTAGCGTTGCTATTTATCGTCCATTGGGCAAAATTGTGGCTTCATGGTCAAACGTAGCCTTTATGCTGGTATTAGTATCCGGATTTATCTTACTCTACCAAACAAAATTTGGTCACCGCATATTGAATGTATTTAATGCTTTTGGCAAAATGAGTATGTCTAACTACATTATGCAATCTATTATTGGTTGTACGCTTTATTGTGGTTTTGGATTTGGCCTCTATAAATATACCGGAGCAACGTATTGCTTACTTATTGGTATTGGAATGTCTATTTTGCAGGGCATTTTTAGCACTTGGTGGATGAAAAACCACAAACAAGGACCACTGGAAAGTATATGGCATAAACTCACCTGGATTTATTCAAAATAGTATTGATTTTTGTATATTACAGACAAATACTTCAGTCCACTGGAATATATATGCACTTATTTATGCATAAAAAAGATTTTGGTGCATAAAAAATGATTATTATCTTGTTTTTTCATTAAAAAGCATGAACTTTTTGTATATTTGGTTGTTTTCAGATTAAAATATAATGACAAAGCACTCAAAAGGGCTTAATTTTTATTATATTTGCATTTGATATAATTACAAGTTGATTAAAAATACAAAATTATGGTTTTTGACGAAGAAATGATTGAGCGTATGTACGCTTCCCTACCCGAAAAAATTAAACAAATCAAAAGTAAACTTCAACGTCCGCTCACGCTTACCGAGAAGATTCTTTACGCTCACCTTTCTACCGACGAAACCCTGAAAAGTTACGAACGTGCGGTCGATTATGTCAACTTTGCACCCGACCGTGTGGCCATGCAGGATGCAACGGCTCAGATGGCTTTGTTGCAATTGATGAATTCGGGACGTAAAACAGTGGCTGTTCCTTCTACCGTTCATTGCGACCACTTAATTCAGGCACACATTGAGGCAAAAACCGACCTTAAAACAGCAAACGAAACCAACCGTGAAGTGTATGATTTTTTGAGTGCTGTTTCCAACAAATTCGGTATCGGATTTTGGAAACCGGGCGCAGGTATCATTCATCAAGTTGTTTTTGAAAACTATGCTTTCCCGGGTGGAATGATGATTGGAACCGACTCACACACCGTAAATGCAGGTGGTATGGGTATGATTGCCATTGGAGTTGGTGGAGCCGATGCAGTTGATGTTATGGCAGGAATGCCTTGGGAACTAAAAATGCCAAAAATCATTGGTGTAAAACTTACCGGAGAACTTTCGGGTTGGGCATCTTCTAAAGATGTAATTTTGAAACTTGCCGGCATTCTTACCGTAAAAGGTGGAACCAATGCCGTAATTGAATACTTCGGCGAAGGAGCCGAATCATTGTCAGCTACCGGAAAAGGAACCATTTGTAACATGGGTGCCGAAGTGGGTGCTACTACTTCTATCTTTCCGTTCGATGCCAAATCGGCCGAATACCTGAAAGCAACAGGTCGCAGCTCAGTAGCCGAACTGGCTTTGAAAAATGCAGCTCACCTGCAAGCCGATGCCGAAGTAATTGCAAATCCTGAAGAATATTACGACCGCTTGATTGAAATTAATCTAAGCGAGCTCGAACCTTATATCAATGGTCCTTTCACGCCCGATTTGGCATATCCTATTTCGGAATTTGCCAAAGCGGTAAAAGAAAAAGGTTATCCACAAAAAATGGAAGTAGGTTTAATTGGTTCATGTACCAACTCTTCGTATGAAGATTTGACCCGTGCTGCTTCGGTAGTAAAAAAAGCCAAAGAAGACGGACTGAAAGTACAAGCACAATTTATTATCAATCCGGGCTCAGAACAAGTTCGCTACACCGCCGAGCGCGATGGTGTATTGGCTGAGTTCGAATCGGTAGGCGGAATAGTTATGGCCAATGCTTGCGGGCCATGTATCGGTCAGTGGAAACGCGAAACCGACAATTCAGAACGTGCTAACTCTATTATTACGTCGTTCAACCGTAACTTTGCCAAACGAGCCGACGGAAACCCAAACACCCATACGTTTATTGGTTCACCCGAAGTAGTGGCTGCTCTAACTATTGCAGGTGATTTATGTTTCAACCCGTTGACGGATACATTAGTCAACGAAAAAGGTGAAAAAGTAAAACTAACCGAACCTTCCGGTTACGAATTGCCAATAAAAGGTTACGCTGTTGAAGATGCCGGCTTTATTGCTCCGGTTGCCGACGGCAGCAAAGTGGAGGTTAATGTGAGTCTGGATTCAAAACGTCTGCAAATTCTACAACCATTTGCGATATGGGATGGCAAAGACTTGATTGAACAGCCGCTTTTAATTAAAGCTACCGGAAAATGCACCACCGACCACATTTCTATGGCCGGTCCTTGGTTGAAATTCCGTGGACATTTGGATAACATTTCTGATAACATGCTTATTGGCGCAGTAAACGTGTTCAACAACAAAACAAACACAGTACTTGATGCTGAAACAGGCGAATATTTGGCTGTACCAGCATTGGCCCGTAAATATAAAGCGCAAGGCATTGGTTCAATTGTTGTAGCCGAAGAAAACTACGGCGAAGGCTCAAGCCGCGAACACGCTGCCATGGAACCACGATTCCTAAACGTAAAAGTAATTCTTGTAAAATCGTTTGCACGTATTCACGAAACAAACCTAAAGAAACAAGGTATGTTGGGTTTAACCTTTGCCGACAAAAACGATTACGACAAAGTGCGCGAGGACGATAAAATCAGCGTATTAGGTTTAACTACATTTGCTCCGGGTAAAAACCTTGAAGTTACGTTGAAACATACTGACGGAACAACCGACCAATTTGAGGTGATACATACCTATAATCAAGCCCAAATTGATTGGTTTAAGGCCGGTAGTGCATTGAATGCAATGGCAAAATAACAAATTTCAAAATTCTTTTTTAATTGTCAAAACAAAATTCAGTATTAGTGCGTTACAGGAACAAGAAAGAAATAAAAGATAACAACATAAAATCGAAGTTCATGGAAAAGGATTATTTAATTTACAAGCTATCGGAAACGATAAAAACAACCAGTCGAATTGACAAAGAATTATTCACTCAATTTAACGTAAAACGTGGCTTACGAAACGAAGATCATTCAGGGGTATTAGTAGGCTTAACCAAAGTTGGTGATGTTGTTGGATACGAAAAACTGCCTGAAGGTGGATTAAAAGCTGTTCCTGGCAAGTTGTTTTATCGTGGGTTGGATGTAGAAGATTTAGTACATGGACTTCAAAAAGAGAACCGTCTTGGTTTTGAAGAAACAGCATTTTTATTGCTTTCAGGATATCAACCTGATGCAGATGAGTTGGCTGCATTTACGAAACTTCTAGTAGACAATATGGCGTTGAACCAGAAAGCTACGATGAACATCATTGACCTTGAAGGTCAAGATATTATGAATATCCTTTCGCGTAGCGTATTGGAACTTTACACTTTCGATAATAATCCAGATGATATATCACGCGATAACCTGATTCGTCAGTCTATCGACTTAATTGCAAAATTCCCTACTATTGTGGCTTATGCTTACAATATTCTTCGTCACAGTCAACATGGGCGCTCGTTACACATTCGCCACCCGAACGAAGAAATGTCATATGCAGAAAACTTCCTGTACATGATGAAAGGACCTGGCAGATATACCGAACTAGATGTAAAAATTCTTGACTTGACGCTAATTCTTCATGCCGATCACGGTGGTGGTAATAACTCCACCTTTACAGTACGTGTTACAAGTTCAACTCAGACAGATACTTACTCTTCAATTGCAGCAGGGATTGGTTCTTTGAAAGGTCCTTTGCACGGTGGTGCCAATATCAAGGTTATTGAAATGTTCAACCATTTGAAAGAAGTTATCAAGGACTGGACCAATGTAAAAGAAATTGATTCATACTTGAAAAAAATGTTGAACAAAGAAGCTTATAACAAGAGTGGCTTAATTTATGGTATCGGACATGCTGTTTATACCGTTTCCGACCCACGTGCCTTGTTATTAAAAGAAATGGCTCGTGCTATGGCAGTTGAAAAAGGACTTGAGAAAGAATTCGCCTTTCTGGAATTGCTCGACGAACGTTCAGTAAATGCATTTATGACCTTCAAAGGCGATGGTATCGGCAAGCAAGTATGTACAAATGTTGACTTTTATTCAGGATTTGTTTATGAAGCTATCGGGCTTCCAAAAGAAATTTACACACCAATGTTTGCCATGTCACGTGTAGCCGGTTGGACCGCTCACCGTATCGAAGAATTGAACTTCGCAAGCAAACGTATCATTCGTCCGGCTTACAAAAACGTTGGAGAACGCAAACCGTTTGTTCCATTGAAAGAAAGATAGATAGTACATCCAGACTACGGTCGCCAGTCTTCTGACAACTGTCAAAAAGAAAAGATTGACGACCGTAAACTTATAACTTTAAACAATACATTATGAGATGTTTCGAAGAATTGAGAATCTGGCAAGAATCAAGATTATTAGTCAAAGAAGTCTATGCTTTAACTAATCAACTAAAAGATTATGGTTTTAAAGACCAACTTCAAAGAGCGTCTATCTCGATAATGAATAATATTGCAGAAGGGTCTGAGTCAGGTTCTGATAAATTATTTGTCAGATACTTAAACATAGCCCAAGGTAGTTGTAGTGAAGTAAAAAGTATGCTTTATGTCTGTGAAGATCTACAGTATTGTAGCAATATTCAAGCAACAGAATTACGAAATAAAGTGAAAAATATATCCTCTGGGATTCAGAAATTATTAGATTATTTAAAAAATTCAATAAACACGAGTCAAAAGACATTGAGTTAACCTTGCAGAGACAGGAGACAGTTGACTGGCGACCGTAGACAAAAAACATGAACAAAATAAAAGTAACCAACCCCGTAGTTGAACTTGATGGCGATGAAATGACCCGCATTATTTGGGCATTTATCAAAGAACAACTTATTCTTCCTTATCTCGATTTAGATATTAAATATTACGATTTAAGTATAGAAAATCGTGATCTCACAAACGATCAGGTAACTATTGACTCGGCAAACGCTATTAATAAATACAATGTAGGTATTAAATGCGCTACCATTACTCCTGACGAGGCTCGTGTGGAAGAATTCGGATTAAAGAAAATGTGGAAATCGCCTAACGGAACCATACGTAACATTATTGGTGGAACCGTTTTCCGCGAACCAATTGTAATGAGCAATGTACCACGCTACGTTCAGGGTTGGACAAAACCTATTGTTATCGGTCGTCATGCATTTGGTGACCAGTACAAGGCTACTGACACAGTTATCAAAGGCAAGGGAACATTAAAAATGACCTTTACTAACGAAGCTGGCGAGACAAAAGAATGGGAAGTATATAACTTCGAAGGAGACGGCGTGGCAATGACCATGTACAACACTGACGAATCTATTTATGGTTTTGCTCGTTCATCGTTTCAGGTTGCATTGGAGAAAAAATGGCCTTTGTACCTTTCTACCAAAAACACCATCCTGAAAGCTTACGACGGACGTTTCAAAGATATTTTCCAAGAAGTATACGAAAAAGAATTCCAGGCCGACTTTAAAGAAGCTGGTATTACCTACGAGCATCGATTAATCGACGATATGGTGGCTTCGTGTATGAAATGGAATGGTGGCTTTGTTTGGGCTTGTAAAAACTACGATGGCGACGTTCAGTCGGACACAGTTGCACAAGGTTTTGGCTCTTTGGGCTTAATGTCTTCTGTGCTTGTTACTCCTGACGGCAAAACCGTTGAAGCAGAAGCTGCACATGGGACTGTTACACGCCACTACCGTCAACACCAACAAGGCAAATCAACATCGACTAACCCGATAGCTTCAATTTTTGCCTGGACCCGTGGTTTGATGCACCGTGCTAAACTAGACGAAAATGCTGAATTGCTCAACTTCTGCGAAAAGCTGGAACAGGTTTGTATTGAAACAGTTGAAAGCGGTGAAATGACCAAAGATTTGGCTGTATTGATTCATGGTGATAATGTAACCAGCGAAAACTATTTGAGCACAGAAGGTTTTCTGGCAGTTTTGAAACGAAATTTAGATGCTAAACTCAATTAGAAAATGCATATAAAACACTAAAAAAAGAGCAACTTAATAAGGTTGCTCTTTTTTTTTGCATATCTCTGAAAATCAATTCTTCCTACAATTCAGAAACCAGTTGTTTGAGTTTGGTTTCAGCCATTTTTAAGTTATATCTGAAATTAATCAATCTTGTGCAGGATTGTGCATAAAACTCTTGAGCCTGATGTACCTCTAATGAAGTTGTTTGACCTTGTTTCAGTCGTGCCATACTAATTTGTATATTTTCTTTAGCAAGTTCATTGTTTTCAGCCTCAATAGTTAATAATTTTTGCTGGTTTTCAAATTCCGTCAACGTATTTTCAAGCGTTGTATTTACCTGCATCTTGATGTTTTGTAAATCGTATTCTGCCGATTGTGCCAAAATTTTAGAAGTAACTGTCTTTCTCCTTGTTTCACCTGCATTATAAATTGGAACTACAAGCGTTCCTCCTACCTGCGGCCCAATTGAGCTATTTTTCAAAACAGATCCTGTAGAATTCACCGATTGAGAAGCATAATATCCTGCCTTAAGATTCAAGGTTGGGAAATAAAAACTGCGGTTTTCTTTTAAAGCCAGTTGAGCAATGTCTATCTGCTTTTGAAAACTTAGAATATTAGCATTGGAATTATTGATTTTTTGGAACAAACTATCCCTATTGGGAGAATAATTGAAAGGGATTGAGTCAGTAATTTCAATTGCCCCATCAGTTTTTCCACCCAACAGTTGATTGAGCGACTTCAAGCTTTCATCAATAGTAAATTGCTGATTAATGATATTCTCAGTTGTAATATTCAAATCTATTTTTGATTGTAGTAAATCAGTCTTGAGTAACGATCCTGCATTGAATCCGGCCTGGGCAATAGTAACCCTTTCACTGTTGAGATTCAGCACTTCCTGAATGGAATTCAACTGCTGTTTTTGACGAACTACATCGTAGTATGAAGCAATCACATCATACAAGGTTTGCAGTACTTTTTCTTTGAATTGAATTTCTCCAAGCGCTTGAATTTCGTTCAGTTTACTTTTGGTGACAAACATTTTACCACCATCAAATAAATTCCAACTGAGTTGTGCTCCGGCGCTCAACGAAGTGCTGGATAAAGAAGGATAATTATTTTCTCTACCGGAAGAAAGTTTCTGTTTTGTATTGCTTAATTCGTAGCTACCAGACCCGATTAATGCCAGAGTTGGCAGCATTCCAGCATTTCCAAGCGAGTTGTTAGTTTTAGCAATACTAACATCGTTTCCAGCCACTAAAATATCAAAGTTATTTTTCAATGCAATATTAATAGCATCATTAATCGTCAACTTTTTCTGAGCTATAGTTACAGAAATACTCAAAATCAACAAAATAGCGATTCCAAGTGTTTTTTTTAGAACTTGACTTATCATGGTGCAACGATTTTTTTAGTTTTACTTGACATAACAATATATACTACCGGAATTACAAATAATGTCAACAGCAGTGAGAAAAACAGACCACCTACAACAACAATTCCTAGTGAAACACGACTTGTAGAACCAGCTCCCATTGCCAGTGCAATAGGCAGTGCTCCAAAAATTGTGGCTAATGAAGTCATAAGAATGGGTCGAAAACGAGCCGAAGCTGACTCAAAAGCAGCCACACGTTTATTTAGCCCCAGTTTACGTTTCTGATTAGCAAACTCCACAATCAAAATACCGTTCTTAGTCACAATCCCAATCAACAGAATCATACCGATTTCAGAAAAGATGTTCAGCGTTTGTCCAAAAATCCAAAGCGAAAGCATAGCACCTGCAATGGCCATTGGCACAGTAAGCATAATGATAAATGGATCACGGAAACTTTCGAACTGAGCTGCTAAAATCAAATAAATTAGCAACAAAGCCAAAATTAAGGCAAACGATATATTGGAGTTACTCTCGGCAAAATCGCGTGAAGGTCCGTTAAGCGCAGTGGTAAACGTTGGGTCTAAAAGTTTGTTGGCAATTCGTTGCATTTCGTCAATACCCTCACCAAGCGTTTTTCCATCAGCTAAATTGGCTGAAATAGTGGCTGATTTATAGCGATTAAAGTGATAAAGAATAGGTGGATTACTATTTTCCTTTACGTCCACCAAATTATCTAACTGAATCCGCTCTCCGGTACTGGAACG
>Ga0302215_10002332_pt1 | contig 13110 bp, 16 predicted proteins | sample II_Fen_N3_1_FD_194580 | JGI IMG/M metagenome (GOLD analysis project Ga0302215, IMG submission 194580) | Peat permafrost microbial communities from Stordalen Mire near Abisko, Sweden - II_Fen_N3_1 | ecosystem: Environmental > Terrestrial > Soil > Wetlands > Permafrost | place: Sweden: Abisko... | reverse complement strand
TAAAGCAAAAGGGTATCCCTTCTGGTGGCTTTTACCTGAATAAAGCATTGATTTACAATAATTAATAAAAGATAATGTAATGGCAAAAAATATAGTTCGCGGATATTACGATGAATCCTACCCTCCAATACCAACTGGCGCAACGCGTTTTTGGCGTCGTAACCTGCTTTGGCAGGCCTGGCGTTTCATTGTTCTCAATCTTAAAATTATGCGTATAATCGTTGGTGGACATTCTTAGATTCTCATATCGAAATCTAAAAAAAATTGCCGGTTGATGAAGCAATTGAAATGTAAATGAAAAGAGAAATCACATAAACGCTTGAAATCAATGAATTTCAGGCGTTTTGTTTTTATTTTCAACCTGAATTTTACCATATTTCTCGGATACATCTGGTAAGTTGTGAATTCGCGATAGTTTTAAAAGCAATATTTTGAACATTTGTTCTATTTAATTTGCTTTGTGAACATTTGTTCATTATTTTCGCAGCGAATTGTAAGATATGGGACGTACAAAAAAAGACAGGAGAATTCAAATGGCACCCACTTTTAGTGGATTTAAACCACAAGGTGTTCAATGTAAAATCGGAGAAGATGTTTATATTAATTTTGAGGAATATGAAGCGATCAACTTATGCGATTATGAATTGTTAACCCAAGCAGAGGCGGCAAAGTTGATGAATGTTTCGAGGCCTACATTTACAAGGATATACGAAAGTGTCCGCCGGAAAATAGCAAAAGCTTTTATAGAGTGCAGTTCCATCAATTTTGAAGGTGGAAATGTCACTTTTGCTAACTGGTATAAATGCGAACATTGTAAAATAACATTTACCCTTCCTGAAAATGCTGACAAGTACTGCCCATTTTGTAAAACACAAGTATTAATCGAAAATCACTAATATCATGATTATTGCTATTGCAGCTGACGAAAACAATCTAAATGCATTTGTCGATCCTCATTTTGGCAGATGTGAGTGGTATTACTTATTCGATTTAGAAAACTTAAAAGGTTTATTTATTGAAAACCCTGCAAAAAACAATCATGAAAAAGCAGGATGCGATGCTGCAGAATTATTGCTTGGTGAAAATATCAGAATGGCCATTGCAGGGCGTTTTGGCTCAAAAGTCGTCGATGTATTCAGAAGAAACAATATCCAAATGGTTATCCCCGAATCACAACAAACATTATCAGAAATTATAAACCAATTAAAGTAGTATAAAATGAAAATAGCTGTCCCTACAAGAGGAAAGGTAGTTGACGATCATTTCGGACATTGCGAAGCTTACACCGTTTTTAATATCGACGAAAACAAAAAGATTATCAGTTCGGAAATATTGCCCTCACCCCAGGGTTGTGGTTGCAAAAGCAATATTGCAAGTGTTCTGAAGGAAATGAATGTAAGTGTAATGCTTGCAGGGAATATGGGGAATGGAGCACTAAACGTGCTTCAAATTCAGGGAATTGAAGTTTATCGTGGTTGTTCAGGTGATGTTCGTCAGGTAACTGAAGCATTTTTGCTAGGAAAAATAGGCGATTCAGGCGAGAGTTGCCATCACCACGAAGTTCATGGAGAAGCGCACCAATGTAATCATTAATAAGATGGAAGAAAAAAACAACAAAAATTTGTACGATAGTCGTTCGATAGAAATCATGCAGACTGCTGAAGATGCCTATGTCCGTGGATCAAATCGGGTACAGGAAATTAAAAACTTTGCCCGTAAAGCCGGAATCAAACGAATTGGTATTGCCCACTGTGTGACATTCCCAGAAGAAGCTGAAACGGTGAAACAATTTCTGTCGGATGAGTTTGAAGTCTATACTGTTGATTGGAAATGCGGACATATTACCAAACACGATATGCTTGGATGCGAAGGTAAAAGCATTATGTGCAACCCTGCCGGACAAGCTGAATATCTGGATGAAAATAAAGCAGAGCTCAATATTTCAATGGGCTTATGCGTAGGTCATGATATGGTTTTTAACCAGAAATCAGCCTCACCTGTCTCTACCTTAATCGTTAAAGATCGTACGAACAATAACAACCCAATTGAAACAATAAACAATTTGAAATTTTAAATTACTGAAGTTTCGCATTAGAAATTAGGTTCAAAAAAATATTGGTTTTAGGAGAAAAAAGTAGCATGGAAATTTGCATATATTACTGAAATTCAGTAATATTAAGTCGTCAAACAAAAGCAATATGACCATGCTACGAAGTAAAGATACAACAAACATTTCTGAACTTAATAGCTTTTTCACTTCAAGTGAAAAAGTATGTCAAACAATTCTGTGGATTATTCGTTCTTTGAAGCTTGACAGCAAACAATTGAGACCTTCTGACGAAGATCGCTTAATTTATTCTTCAGGCAATGTTTTGACATTGCTCCTACTTTTTCCTCTTTTTCAACTATCCAATGTAAGATCGTATAGCCAAAGTGTCTTGTCAAAATTGTTTAAAGGTGGCAAAGATGTTTTCTACCGTTTTAAAAAAAATGAAATGATCGATTGGAGGGCATTGCATTATCAGTTTAACTCGCAATTGATAGGAATAGCAACAACCTCTGCCGAAGAATCAACGGGTTATAAATGCTTGATTGCTGATGATACCGATTTACCCAAAACAGGTTGGAGCATTGAATTAATAGGCAGAATCTGGTCTCATGTCACCAACAGTAGTAAGCTTGGATTTAAAGGATTATTCCTTGGATACCATGATGGGAAGAGTTTTTTCGGAATAGATTTCTCCCTGCATGGAGAAAAGGGAAAAAACGAAAAGAAACCTTATGGATTAACTCCAAAACAGACAAAAGACAGGTTTTCAAAAAAAAGAAGCATTTATTCAGCAGGCAGTGCACGAAAAGCAGAGTACTTTGAAAAGAAAACCGATAAATTGTTACTGATGATTCGCAATGCAATTTCAAAAGGGATTCGTTTTGATTATCTGCTGGTTGACAGTTGGTTTGTAAGCGATGTGTTGATATCATTCATACTAAAACGTAGAATAAAATGTCACTTGCTGGGCATGGCAAAAATGGGCAATGCCAAGTATGATTTTAAGTGTCAATCCTATACTGCAAAGGAGCTTGTGGAAAAACAGAAACGAAATAAGAAAACCAAACGTTCCAGAAAACTTAATGTCTGGTATAGCTTTGCTGATGTGCACTATAAAGGGAATTATATTCGGCTGTTTTTTTGCAAAACTACACATCGGGGTAATTGGAATGTTCTACTGACAACGAATAACGATTTGGAATTTGAAGAAGCTTATCGGATTTACAGTATCCGCTGGACTGTAGAAGTTTTTTTTAAGGAAACCAAAAGTTATTTGAGACTTGGTAAAAGCCAATCACAGGATTTTGATGCGCAAATAGCAGACACAACAATCAGTATGTTACAATATAATATCCTGTCACTGGCCAAACGACTGTTAGACTATGAGAGCCTGGGTGAACTGTTTAAACAAGCAGGTGCAGAGACATTAGAATTAACAATTGCAGAAAAAATATGGGGCTACCTTTTAGAACTTCTCACATTGATTGCCGATATTTTCGACATAGATATGGAACAAATATTGGATAAAATAGCTGATGATAATCAGTCTATTACAAAAATCATCAAAATGAATGCCCTATTAAATGCTGCGTAAAGGCTGATGCGAAACTTAAATAAATTATGTCCAGTTTTGATGCGCGTGCCCATGAATGGGACAAAGATAAAATGCATATGGAACGTTCTGTTGCCATTGCGGCTGAACTTGAAAAGATGATACCACTTAACCACTCTATGAAAGCCCTTGAATATGGAGCAGGAACTGGTATTCTGAGCTTTTTGCTAAAGGATCGTTTCTCTGAAATTACCCTGATGGATAATTCACAGGAAATGATTAAGGTTTGTGTTGAAAAGACTGAATATCACAAAACCAAGCACATCGTTCCGATTTGGTTCGACCTTGAGCACAAGAATTTTGATGGCCGATTTGACATTATCTACAATCAAATGGTTTTACACCATGTAAATGATTTTGAAGGCATTATCAATACGTTTTATTCTTTGCTTAATACTGGCGGATATCTGGCCATTGCCGACCTATATACTGAAGATGGCTCGTTTCATGGACCTGATGTAAAAGTACATTTTGGCTTTGATCCCGACAAACTAACGGAAATCCTTAAAAAGGCAGGGTTTAAAAATATCGAACACAAAACTTGTTTCGAAGTAAACCGTGAATCAGGCAAAAAATTTCCTGTATTCTTATTGGTTGGTGAAAAATGAGTTAATCAGTCAAATGGAATCAGCTATTTTAGAATGCAAACAATGCAAATGGCACGGTCAATCAGATGAATTGAATTGAGATACCATTGAAACCTGTATGGGAAATGATCAAATTGAAGTTTGTCCCAGGTGTGGAAGTATGAAAGTTTTTCCGGAATGAAAATAGTGATTATTGATCACATTATCAGATCAACCCTTATCGCTGATCTGCTGTAGTAACGGCTCATTTGTTATTGAAATTTTTCTCCCCTTGATTTCGATGATTTTCTCGCTGTGAAAATCAGTAAGAATGCGGCTTGTGCCTTCTCGTGTAATCCCTGTTAAATCAGCTAAATCCTGTCGTGATATTGGAAGTTCGAATATATTTGATCTATAAATTTCGTGAGCGAAAAAAAGTATAGCATCGGCAATTCTTCCAATGTTTTGTTTTTGGGCATTATTTAGGCAATGGTGTAAATTCTGAAGCTCTCCCCGGCTCATATCAAGAATAATTTGCAGGGCAAAATCTCCATTGCTGTAAATAAACTGTTTAAAAACATTCACATCTATAAAACATACCGAAGTATCTTCGATTGCAGTGGCTGAAAAATGGTTGATCTTGGCGCCGAAAGAACTCGGGAGGCATAAATAGGTCGGAGCTTTGACAATTTTCATGATCCTCTCTTTGGTCGGCCCCTTAATATGGATTTTTACCAACCCGGTCTTAATATAAACAACATTTGTAGATAGTGCATCCTGCCTGACAATATTGTCACCATTCAAAAAAACAACCTGCGCACAATTATTCTCCAGAATGCTTAGCTCATTATTCTTCAGCGTAAGGGTAGCAGCTGATTTTAGCGTACAAAATTTACAGGATACCTTCTCCATATTTTGTTTTTCAAGATGTAAAAGTATCAAATTTGTGCATTATATCACATTTTGAATTGCTAATCCTCACATCAAAATCCGGACTCTCCTTTTGATTTAATTCTACTTTTGGAACATTAAATGCAAATATTTAAATAAGTATATAATATCATGTCAAACGAAATTGAAGCCCAGGTTGCCGAACTTGAAAAAAAAATAAAACTACTTCAAAAGAGTCAGCCGAAAGACCAGATATCAATCATATCCTTTTCGGGCGATTTAGATAAAATGCTTGCAGCTATGATTATTGCAACTGGCGCGAGGGCAATGGATACCGAAGTTAAAATGTTCTTTACTTTTTGGGCGACAGCGATGCTTCGCGATCCAAAGAAGATAGGCAAAGGCAAAGATTTCATGTCGAAGATGTTTGGATTCATGCTGCCCAAAGGTAGTTCCAAACTTAAACTGTCGAAAATGAATATGTGCGGTATGGGAACTGCAATGCTTAAAGTACTAATGAAGAAAAAAAGGGTGTCATCACTCGAAGAGCTATTGGCCATAGCTGGCGAATTGGGCGTCGAAATTAACGTATGCGAGATGAGCATGGATCTCATGGGTTTCAAACGCGAAGAAATGCTTGATTACCCAAATCTTAAATATGTCGGAGTGGGTAGTTACCTCGCCGATGCAGATGAAAGTCGTATTCAACTATTTATCTAATTTTCAAATTATTTTATTCTCAAATATCCAGTAAAAAATATCATGACAACAGAAGAATTAAAAAACATTAAAGCAGATTTCGTAGTTGATGCAAGAGGAACAGCTTGTCCGGGACCACTTTTAGCCGCTAAAAAAGCCATTGGCGAAATTGAATCAGGTGAAATTATGGAAATTTTGTCAGCGGATGAAGGTACGAAACATGATATACCTCGCTGGTGTGATAAAGTAGGACATGAATATCTTGGCTTCGCTGATCTGGATAGCTATACCCGCCTGTTCCTGAAAAAAGCTTAAGTGTAATTCAAATTCATATTTCATTGGCCGGAATTTTTTGATTGAAATTCCGGCCAATGGGTTTTTCACGCAAAATATTTGGAACATTTATAGTTCGAATAATAAATTAAGTTCATGAAAAACACTTGTTTATAATAATTTATATCTCAAATTTATCAACAATTAAATTGTATGTCAGACGAAACTTTTAAACCCAAAATACTGGTTTTTTCTACCGACAAAATATCTGATCCCGGAATTGATCAAGCTGGTCTGCGGAAAATACATTATTCCCCATCGGTCTATGTAATCAGTTTGCCTTGTTCGTCGGGGGTTAAGCCAAGATGGATATTGCATGCGCTGGAAAAAGGGTTCGACGGTGTTTTTATCGCCGCCGATGGTCACGAATGTTCATACAGTTCTAAATGTGCCGACCATACTAATCAGATAATCCTTGATTCCCAGGCGTTAATGTCAGAAAAAGGAATCAGTCCCAAACGTATAAGAATGGCCGCACTTTGCTCAGTTTGTGCCGAACCATTTGCAAACCACATGGAAAATTTCAGTAAGATTCTGGTTGGCCTTGAAGATACAAATGCACGATAAGTGTGGAATTTAAATAAGAAAATAACAATGAACCAAAAGAATACTGATTTTGATGCCTTGATCATTGGAGGTGGAATTGCGGGTCAGGAAGCCGCTTTAAGCCTTGCCGACATGGATCATAAAGTGTTGCTTGTTGAGAAAGGTCTGTCCATTGGTGGTAAAATGATTCAGTTAAGCAAGGTTTTTCCGACACTTGACTGTGCCGCCTGCATCACCACACCCAAAATGTCGGAAACTGCTCGTCATCCGAATATCACCCTGATGTTGAACAGCGAAATTGAAAGTATTAACAAAGAAGGTGATGACTTTCAGGTTAATATACTTAAAAAACCGCGATATGTCATTCAGGAAAACTGCACCGGTTGCCAGGAATGTGAAGTCGTTTGTCCTGAAGTAAGGTTGGATGAATATAACTGCAATCTGGCAGGCCGGAAAGTTGCTTATATTCCTTTCACACTCGCCAATCCAAGAATTGCGACAATTGACCGGCAAGACACTTCGGCACCTTGTATCAATGAATGTCCGGGTGGCGTAAAAGCCTATGGATATATTTCGTTGGCAAGAAACGGTCAATTCGAAGAAGCCATGAAATTGCACCTCGAAGACATTCCATTCCCCGGAAGTTTGGGACGTGCCTGTTATTCACCCTGTCAGAATGCATGTACAAGGGCCGGATTGGAGTCTTCCGTTGATATTCGTAAGATCAAGCGCTATTTTGCTGATTATTATTACGAAAAGTATCCGGTTGCACCAGCAGTAGAAATTAAAAACAAATCGGGTAAAAAGATCGCTGTGATCGGTTCGGGTCCTGCCGGATTAACCGCAGCTTATCATTTGGCTTTAAAAGGCCATACCGTTAAAATATTTGAAGCAGCTCCCGAAGCAGGTGGTATGCTTAAGCTCGCTCTTCCCGAATACAGGGCACCTAAAAATATCGTTGACCGCGATGTTCAAAACGTTACCGTTTTGGGCGTTGAAATTGAATGCAATAAAAGGATTGAAAATCTGAATGCACTGAAAGAACAAGGTTATGATATTGTTTTTGTTTCTGTTGGAACGCACGATACAGTTAGTCTTGGAGTTGAAGGCTCAAATCTGAAAGGGATTGTTTCCTGTCTTGATTTCTTACGCGAATCCAATATTGGCAAAAAAGAAAATCTCACAGGTAAAAGAGTGATGATTATTGGTGGCGGAAATACGGCTATTGATGCTGCCCGTACTTCTGTTCGTCTGGGAGCGGAAAAGGTAACGGTGGTTTATCGTCGTAGCCGTGAAGAAATGCCTTGTTTTGCTCCTGAAATAAAAGAAGCTGAAGAAGAAGGAGTTGAAATTCTTCTGCTTCGTAATCCGGTGAAATTTTTCGGAGAAAATGGCAAACTGAAACAAGTTCAGCTGGTAAAAATGAAGCTCGGAGATGCTGACGAAAGCGGCAGACGAAAATCTGTTACTGTTGCAGGTTCTGAATATATTGCTGATGTTGATTATGTGATTGAAGCCATCGGATTGAAAGCATCCACTTCCCCTTTTGCCCAAGAAATTGAGTTGAATAAAAACGGAACGATCAAAGTGAACGCAAAAACTTTGCAAACCTCTGTACCATTTATTTTTGCAGGTGGCGACACAGTTACCGGAGCAACAACACTTATCGAAGCTGCCGGGCAAGGTAAAAAGGCGGCTTTTTATATCGACAAGTTGCTCAGTAATCTGAATATGAAAGATTATGAGTCGGGCGATAAATTGCCTGCTGTTGATAAAACCAAAGTGTTGAAAAAATACAATGGGAAAATGATGCCGGCTATCGTAAATGGTTGTATCCCTGTATCCGAAAGGATTAAAACATTCGATGAAGTTGAATTCACTTATACGGCAGAAGAATTAAAAGCCAGTACTGATCGATGCCTTGATTGCAGCAACTGCCGTGAATGTCATCAATGCATATCTATTTGCCCTGCAAATGCCATTGATTTTTCACAGAAGAAACAAACCGTTAAAACTTCAGTCAAATCGGTGGTCGTAACTACCGGATATAAGCTGTTTCCTCCTGAAGGGAAGCCGGAGTATGGTTATTCGAAATATGCCAATGTGATTGACTCCATGCAAATGGACCGGTTAATCGCGCCTACAAGACCGTATAACAATGTGTTGAGACCAGGTGATGGCAAAACGCCGGACAATATAGCCTATGTTTTATGTACTGGCTCACGTGATTCAGCGATCGAAAATACAAGCTGTAGTGTTGAGTGTTCCAATAATCCGATCTGTTCACAAATTTGCTGCATGTATTCCATCAAACAGGCTCAACTCCTGATGGGTGCTTTACCAATGGCTGATATCACCATCTATTACATGGATATTCGGGCATTTGGAAAAGGGTATGAAGAGTTCTTCCAGCAATCGAAATCGATGGGCGTGAATTTTGTAAAAGGGAAAGTCGCAAAAGTTCGTGAAAATGAAAATGGAAGCGGTGATTTGATTTTGCGCTACGAAGATGTTACAAAAGGGATTGTGAAAGAATCAAAACACGATCTGGTAATTTTATCTGTCGGCGTTTTGCCAAATAAAGAAGTTCCGAATATGTTCAAAAATCAGGTCCTGGAGCTGGATGATTTCAATTTTGTAAAACAAACTGACGAGTTGGTAAGCCCGTCATTTACAAGCATCAGCGGCGTTTTTGTCGCAGGCGCTGCCTCTGGTCCTAAAGATATTCCTGATTCTATTTTGTCAGCTGGCTGCGCAACATCCGAAGTTGCAGGTTATCTGAAAAGTAAAGAAGTTGCTTTAAACAAGGGTTACACGCTGATCAAAAATTTAGTATAGGATGAAAGAAAGAATAGGCGTTTATATATGTCATTGCGGCGGAAATATTTCCGATTACGTTGACGTGGAAGAGCTTGGTAAAATGTTTCATGCAGAAGACGGAATCGTCATTGCGAAAGATGTGATGTTTGCCTGTGCCGATTCCAATCAGAAAGCAATGGTTAACGACATTAAGGAACACAACCTGGATGCCATCGTGGTAGCTTCCTGTTCACCGAAACTACATTTACATACCTTCAAAAATGTAGCCACACGTGGCGGTTTGAATCCCACCAATTATGTTCAGGTGAATATCCGTGAACAATGTTCGTGGCCACATTCCGATAAGCCAAGAGAAGCAACAGTTAAAGCAGCAGGTTTAATTCGTGCAGGTATCAATCGTGTTTCGCATTCCGAATCGCTCGATAATATTGAGATCTCGGTAAAAAAGGCGGTGTTGGTTGTTGGTGCAGGTGTATCCGGGATGAAAGCAGCTCTTGATCTTGCAAAACTCGGGAATGAAGTATATCTTATTGAAAAAGATTACTTTGTAGGTGGACGCATTGCTCAGTATGAAAAACTTTTCATGTCGGGACAAAAGGGAAAAGATATTGTAGCAGCATTATACGCAGAGATTAAAAATCAAACGAACATTACGCTCTTTACCGGTGCAACAGTTGATAACGTCTCGGGCAGTTTAGGGAATTTCCATGTTGACGTGAAAGTAAAGCCACGTTTTATTAATGGGAAAGCCGACAAACAGGCTGTGAAAACTGCCATGGAAGAATGCCAGGTATTTATACATGACGATTTTAATTTCGGAATTGCTAAACGGAAAGCTATTTATAAGAATTACCCCGAAGCATTGCCCGATGTTCCTGTTGTTGATGCTGAAGCTTTAAAAAATGAAACAGATTTCGTTTCAAAATTCTCCGCTGCGCTCAACCTGAATGAAAAGGAAGAAATACTGTCATTAATAGTAGGATCAGTATTGGTTTCTACAGGTTATGATTCATATCAGCCTGCTGAAGGTGAATACGGATATAAAACAATTCCCAATGTAATTACCTTGCCTGAATTCAAGAGGCTGATGGAATTATCTTCCGATAAGCTGATTTACAACGATAAACAAATTAAAAAAGTTGCATTTATTTATTGTGTTGGCAACAGGCAGAAAAAAGGTGATAATAAATACTGTTCGCGTCAATGCTGTACTTCAACTATTTATACTTCCATACAACTGAAGGAAAAATACAGGGACATAACCACTTTCCATCTTTACCGCGATATCAGAACTTACGGCAAACAGGAAATTTTGTACGATCAGTCTTCGAAACAAGGCGATATCTACCTTCGCTATGATGAAAAAGAACCACCTGTTGTCGGCTTAGATGGCAAAACAATTATCGTGAAGGTGAAAGATTACCTGACCGCTAAAATGGAAATGGAAGTTGAGGCTGACATGGTTGTGTTGGTGACCGGAATGGTTGCCCGCGAGGATTCTCAGCAAATTTCTGAACATTTTAAAATTCCGATTGGCAGCGATAAATTCTTCAACGAAATTCACCCGAAACTTAAACCTGTTGAAACAGTTATCAAGGGCGTTTATATCGGAGGAACTTGTCAGGGACCTAAGAATATCAGCGAATCGGTTCAGTCGTCGCTTTCTGCAGCAGCTAAGATCAGTGCATTGCTAAAAAGCGGAACCGTATCAGTTGACCCGATTATTGCCCGCGTTGATGCGGATGTTTGTACCTGGTGCGGAAAATGTGCCAATGTGTGTGATTACACTGCTATCAAAGAAGTAGATGCAGATGGGAAACGAATTGCCTTGGTCAATAAAGCAATTTGTACAGGCTGTGGAATTTGTGCACCTGTTTGTCCTGTTAATGCAATCGAAATTGCCCAGTACACTGACATGGAAATTGAATCGATGATTGACGGTTTTATGGATAAAACGGAAGTTAAAGAGAAAGACACAACAGCTGTTGAAATTGTAGAAACAGGAGGCGTCCGGATGAAAGAGTATCCTCAGATCTGGAAGCAAATTCTGCAGACCATGGAGGGAACCAAAAAATCAATTCCACAGGTTGCAACCGAAATTTCAGCTGATCCTGATGTGGTTACCTATCACATGATGACCATGAACAAGTATAGTGTTGTAATGGCTGACGGAATGGATGAAAAGGAAGAATATTTTTATTACAAAATTAAAAATCAGTAAGAAATGGCAAGAGTTAATCCTGAATTTGCAACTGAAATATCAAAATACGGTGCCGGAGATTTTAAAGCCTGCTTCAATTGCGGAACCTGCACCGCAACCTGCTCCTTGTCAACAACTGAAAACTCGTTTCCGCGCGAAATGATCCGTTACAGCACGCTGGGACTCGAGGATGAAATTAAAGCGTCTTTAAAGCCTTGGTTGTGTTATTATTGTGGTGAGTGTTCCACGCAATGTCCCCGTCAGGCCAATCCGGGCGAGTTGATGATGTCACTTCGTCGGTGGTTAACTTCAAAGTATGACTGGACAGGTTTATCCGGATTAATGTACAAATCATTGACTTTGAGTCTTGTTGCCTTTGTCCTGACTTTTGTAGGTGTGATAGCATTTGCTGGTTCGGTTGGGTTTGAACTTGAAAAAATGGTTCACTTCGGGCATTATTTCGAAATGATAGCCATCGGAACAGTTGGGTTTGTGATTTTATTGCCAAATATCATCAGGATGTGGTGGTTTACAATCCATAAACCTAAAACGAAAGTCCCATTTGTAAATTACCTGAAAGCAACCAGCGATCTGTTTGTGCATATGTTCACCCAGAAACGGGCTTTAGGCTGCGACAACAATCAATTTCGTTGGTTTGAGCACTTTATCCTGGTATTGGCTTATTTATCACTGCTGTTTACCACCGTTTTTCTGGATTGGTTTGCCGCAACTAATTTGTTTATTATCGTTCTGGGTTATATCGAAAGTGTAATTATAGCTGTTGTAACAGTCGATTTTGTTTCCAGCCGCATGAAAAAGGACAAAGCAGTCAGCAAAAACTCACAACCTTCCGATTGGTTCTTCGTGATCTGGCTATTATTAATGGGTCTTACGGCATTTATGGTTCGCCTTTTTATCGACCTCAATTTGCTTGAAACGAATAAATGGCTTTATCTTGTTCATCTCACAGTTCTGGTTCAGTGGGCTTTAATTATTGTGCCTTTCGGGAAATGGACACATTTTTTATACCGTTCTTTTGCAATGTATTTTGAGAAATTAAAGGAGTAGCAGTAGCCAGTTGCGAAAAGTAAACATTCCGATTATTCTATGCGTTATAGTTCATTTACTGACAAGAGCGGACATAAAGAAAAATTAGAATATTACTGTAACACACGATTTACAGTAATCGTTGGCAAAGGCATGTAAAGCGTGAACCGGGCAAGAAATACCCTGTATTTTTTTGTTGGTAAAAAAGAACAAATTACAAGTAATAAATCTGAAAATAGCTGAAATTAATCCATTTTCACTTTGAATAAAATGGTGCATTCCGTTGTATAATTAAAAATTATTAGCTATATTTGCTTACCTACTAAGAGAATATTGAAATGCGGTA
>Ga0302215_10002331_pt1 | contig 13111 bp, 9 predicted proteins | sample II_Fen_N3_1_FD_194580 | JGI IMG/M metagenome (GOLD analysis project Ga0302215, IMG submission 194580) | Peat permafrost microbial communities from Stordalen Mire near Abisko, Sweden - II_Fen_N3_1 | ecosystem: Environmental > Terrestrial > Soil > Wetlands > Permafrost | place: Sweden: Abisko... | reverse complement strand
TGGCCGATCGCATAAAAACCAACTCCGAAAAAACAACCAAATGAAGCGGCATCTATTTTTTTTGTTGGCAGCGGTTTTTGCGGCCTTGCACATCACCGCACAGCATCCAATTCAGGTTTCAGGCAAGGTCCAATTCCTGAATCCTGAAATTTTCAAGAAATACAACGTGGTTTGGCTAAAAAAAGGCATCGGCAGGCAGCTGGTAACGGTGGATTCGGCCCTCATCGGCGAGGATGGCAAGTTTGCGTTCCAACTCACGGGTAAACCTGCCCTTTATCAGCTCGACGTGCTGAAATGGCAAAATGTGACGTTCTGGTCGGACTCGGACGTCTTTGTGAACTGCAGAGGCTACGACACCGCCCGCGTCAAATCCAAGAACTCCGGTTTCATTGCACTGGAAAGTGCCTCAGCAGCCAACAAGCTGCTCAATGTCGCCATCTTTGGCAAAATCCAGGACAAGTTCGTACTGGACGAACTCTACGCCGAAGGTATCGGCGCCCAACAACACCGTGCGACGGATTCGACCTGGTACAACCACTTCCGCAAACAAAACCTCTATCGCAGCGTGGAGCTTCAAAGTGACGAGCGGCTGAAATCGTTCATCACCAACTACCGCGGGAACCCGGCCAACGTTTATTTGCTGTCACTGCTGGACCCCAAACGTAATGCGCCGTATGTTTTGGCCGAACTCGACAAACTTCCCGACTTGGAAGAAGCCAATTTGTTGAAAAAGGAAATCACCACCGATCTGGAAATCGAGAAAAACACCGCGAACGGCGGTACGATACCTCTGGTGTCCTACCCGGGCGTGGACGGCAAGCCCATCTTGTTACGGCCGGTGAAGGGCAACTACTTGCTTGTCGATTTTTGGGCAAGCTGGTGCGGCCCCTGCCGGAAATCCATCCCAAAAGTCAAGGAGCTGTATGCGCTTTACAATAACAAGGGCCTCGAAATCGTGAGCGTCTCCATCGATACGGACGACCAAGCTTGGCGCCAGGCGATGGCCGACGAACAGATGCCCTGGAAGCAAGTGTTCAGCCCCAACAAAGATAAGACACTGAAAGACTTCAACATACAGGGTGTTCCAACGTTGTTTCTGGTAGACCGTCAGGGACGTATTTTGGAAAAATTTACTGGGTACAGCAGCCAATTGGAGGATTTGCTAAAAACGAAATTAAAGTGAGTGCCATCCAGTTCAACCCCCTCCAATACCCTATATACGTATCGGTAAAGCCCGTCGGGGCAGCCTGCAACCTGCGTTGCGACTATTGCTACTTTTTGGAAAAGGAGCATTTTCACAGCAAAGGCGGCCCGCAACGCATGAGCGACGACGTGTTGGAACGCTTTACCGAGCAATACGTGCATGCCCAACCCGGTCAGGACGTCTTGTTCACCTGGCACGGCGGTGAGCCGCTTCTGTTGGGTCTGGATTATTTCAAGAAAGCGCTTCGTTACCAAAAGCCCTTCAAGGGCAACTACCACATCGACAATGTGTTGCAAACGAATGGAACCTTATTGAACGACGAATGGTGCCGTTTCTTCAAGGAAAATAACTTCCTTATCGGCCTTTCGCTGGACGGCCCCGAGCATTGCCACGACAACTACCGCCGGAACAAAGGCGACAAGGGCAGTTTCGCACATACCATGCGGGGGTTGGAATTGTTGCAAAAACACGGTGTGGAGTTCAACATCCTTTCGGTGGTTAACGATTACAATGTGCAGTACCCACTGGAGGTCTATCACTTTTTCAAGTCCACTGGTGCCCAATACATCCAATTTTCGCCCGTTGTGGAGCGGTTGGACAACAACGGCGCATTGAAATCCGGCAACGATCGTAGCGGAACATTGGCTTCCTGGTCCGTCCCACCTCTGGCTTACGGCGATTTCCTCAACACCATTTTTGACGAATGGATTAAAACCGATGTCGGAACCATTTATGTCACCACTTTCGACGCCACTCTAGCCGGCTACGTCGGTGCCCAACCCGGCAGCTGCATTTGGGCCGAAACCTGCGGCCATGCCTCCGCGCTCGACATCGACGGCAGCCTTTATGCCTGCGACCATTATGTGTTCCCCGAGTTCAAGCTGGGCAACATCCGCCAAAAAACCATCACCGAAATGATGCTCACGGACCTACAAATCCAGTTCGGCAACGACAAAAGGGACAAATTGTCCAACGCATGCCTCCAATGCCCCTACTTGCAACTTTGTCACGGCGAATGCCCCAAAAACCGCTTTATTTCCCTCCCGGCTGAACCCTACCCCCTCAACTACCTCTGCCCAGGCCTCAAACGCTACTTCGAGCACACTCGACCGGCAATGCTGCAAATGGCCGAACTGCTTCAACAAGACAAAGCACCGGCTGAAATCATGCAGCAAGTACGTTAAAGGTCGTTATGAAACGGGGGTTGGCGTATTTTCAACCAGATTCTTGGCTTGGTAATGGTGCCACACAAAAAGCAAGCCCGTGAGAATGAACGGGAATGTAATCATAAGCAAAATGAGCAGGCAACCGCCCACCGAATGGATGCGGTGGTAGTTCAAGACGAAGATGAAGGGACTGGCTATCAATCCGAAAGCGGCAAGAATGATACCACCGACCAGTTCCCATTTCCAGGCGACTACAAGCATCACAATTAGAAAATACACGGGTGTGAGGTGGATTAAAAAACCGAGTATTTGCTGACCAAGACTCAGTTTGGGGTCAAAAGCGTCAAGGGCGAACATGCTCACGAAGAGGATGGCCAGCACGCACAACACACGGGGTGTCCAATAAAGCAACGGTAACGTTTTCATTGGTTGTTTTTTGGCAAATATACTAGTGATTGGATGAAAAGTCAAGCATTACCCAAGCAAACAATTGGTTAAATTAGGTATATTTTCCCAAAATGCATAGCAATTTACATACTTTCCACCTATCTTTGGTGCTCAGACATCACTCATGAAACGAATCCTCTCCATATCGCTGGCACTGATGTTGCTCCTTTCGGGCATGCATTTGACCGTAGCCTCGCATTTTTGCGGTGGCATGTTGGCGCAGGTCAAGTGGTCCATGGACAAGGAATTAGCCAGTTGTGGCATGGAGGGAATGGCTGAACCCAACCCAACAGGCATCGCCTTGCACGAGGCTTGTTGCAACGATGTCGTGTCCACGTACACGACCGATGGCCAATATCAGGTACAATCTTTGAATATACAAAAGCATGTACCCCAACTCATCAGCCAATTCAGCGTTCCACAAAGTCTTCTTTTCAAGTCGCAGCAACCCGCCGACTACCATCATACGCACGTTTTCCCGCCTGGAGAAACCGCACCCACTCAGGTGTTTCAGGAAAACATCTGCGTGTTCCTCATTTGAAATTCTTTTGTTTTGCACCCAATAGTGCACCGATTTATCGTACCTTATAAATTTTAAAACAAAAGAATTATGAAAACGTTCAAATTATTTCTCGCAGTCCTTTTTTCCGTAGCGCTAGGCACTTCTGCCGTAGCTCAAACCGCTCCCACTTCCAAAACCGTTGTCAAAACCGAAGTCTTCAATGTCGGTGGCAAATGTGAAAGTTGCAAAGCCCGCATTGAAAAGGCTGCCAAGATCGAAGGCGTCGTCAAAGCCGTTTGGGCTGTCGACACCAAAAAGCTGACCCTGACCTACAATCCCGCCAAGGTGAAAACCGACGCCGTACTCAAGGCCATCGCTGCCGTTGGTCACGATACCGACAAATTCAAAGCTACGGACAAAGCCTACAACAGCCTTCCCGGTTGCTGCAAGTACCGATAAGTCACCATGTTCAACAGACTGGTCCGATACTTTCTCGAGAATCGGCTGGTGACTTTCTTATTCCTATTGACGGTCGTGGTGGCGGGCATCGCCTTCACGCCGTTCAATTGGAACACCGGTTTGATTCCTAGGGACCCGATTCCCGTCGATGCCATACCCGACATCGGTGAAAATCAGCAAATTGTAGCCACTGAATGGATGGGGCGCTCGCCCCGCGACATTCAGGATCAGGTGACCTATCCCCTCACCTCCGCACTATCCGGCATCTCCGGTGTTAAAACCGTGCGAAGCACTTCCATGTTCGGCATGTCCTTCATTTACATCATTTTCAAGGACAATGTGGAATTTTACTGGAGCCGTTCCCGCATTCTGGAAAAACTGAATTCCCTCCCGCAAGGAACGCTGCCACAAGGAGTTCAGCCTACATTAGGGCCCGATGCCACAGGGCTCGGCCAAATATTCTGGTACACCCTGGAAGGCCGAAACCCCAAAACCGGCAAGCCCTCAGGCGGTTGGAGCCCTCAGGAATTACGCACCATCCAAGACTTTTACGTCAAATACAGTTTAGCCTCGGCTGAAGGCGTTTCGGAAGTAGCTTCCGTCGGTGGATTCATCCGTGAATATCAAGTGGACATCAATCCCGAGGCGCTGAAAGCCTTTGGCGTTTCCGTGATGGACGTGATGAACGCCGTGTCGCAGAGCAACTTGGACATCGGTGCCGAAACCATGGAACTGAACCGAGTGGAATATTTAATCCGCGGTCTCGGCTACATCAAGAATACCGACGACCTGGCCAATTCAGTCATTGCAGTAAGAAATAATATTCCCGTCCGCATCAAGGATGTGGCGAACGTGGAATTTGGCCCCGCCACCCGACGTGGCGGACTTGACAAGGCGGGTTCGGAAGCCGTGGGGGCCGTCGTGGTGGCCCGATACGGTTCCAATCCGATGGCCGTCATCACCAACGTCAAAGACAAAATCAAGGAAATCGAGGCAGGGCTTCCGCAGAAAACCTTGTCGGACGGCAGTGTGTCCAAAGTCACCGTCGTGCCTTTTTACGACCGAACCGGCCTCATCAAGGAGACCATCGGCACTTTGGAATCGGCCTTGACGCATGAAATATTGATCAGCATCATCGTCATTTTGGTGTTGGTGCTCAATTTGCAGGCTTCGCTCATCGTGGCTGGTTTGCTCCCGCTTGGCGTACTGCTCACCTTTGTTTTGATGCGACTTTTCGGTGTGGAAGCCAACATTGTGGCCCTTTCAGGCATTGCCATCGCCATCGGCGTGATGGTGGACATCGGCATCGTGGATGTGGAAAATATATTGAGGCACCTGGAACAGCCTGAAAACCAAGGCATCAAGGGCCGAAAGCTCTTGGACGTCATTTACCAAGCCACTACCGAGGTTCGGGCAGCAGTCGTGACTTCCATCGCCACCACCATCGTGAGTTTCCTTCCGGTTTTCGCACTCGAAGCGGCCGAAGGCAAATTGTTTCATCCATTGGCATTCACCAAAACATTTGCGTTGATTTCAGCCTTTGTACTGGGTATTGTCGTGTTGCCCACCTTGGTTTACTTGTTTTTCAATGTACGGTTGGATACCAAAAAACTCCGCCATTATGCCAATTATTTGTTGCTGGCAGGCGGCGTGGTGCTCACATTCATGGGATATCCATCGTTGGCATTGGCGCTTGTGGCCGTTGGAGCAAACAATCTGTTGGCGCACAAATGGTCTTCTGAACGCAAAGAATTTCCCAATTACATCAATCTGGGCATCGTCGTGTTGCTCGCCTCCTATTGGCTCAGCATCGAATGGTTGCCGCTGGGCGCCCACAACAGCGCACTGGTGAACTTTCTGTTCGTGGGCGGCATCATCGGCGTGGTGTTGGGTTTGCTGATGGTGGTGGTGCATTTCTACGAACCCATCATGCGTTGGGCGTTGGAGCATAAGAAAACCTTCTTGCTGCTACCTGCCGTGACGCTTGTATGCGGCTTATTGGTCTGGCGCAGCACCGGCAAGGAATTCATGCCCTCGCTCAACGAAGGCTCCTACCTGCTCATGCCCACCAGCATGCCCCACACCAGCATCGACCAGAACCTGCGCTACATCGAAACATTGGACAAACGCCTGGCCGCCATTCCCGAAGTGGAGAACGCCGTCGGCAAATGGGGTCGTGTGAACTCCGCGCTCGATCCGGCACCGGTTCAGATGTTTGAGAACACCATTAATTATAGACCGGAATATCTGCTGGACGACAATGGGCAGCGGATGCGGTTCAAAACAGACCGAAAAGGCGCGTACATGCTCAAAAACGGCGGTACTTACGTGCCTGAAACGGAACATTACCGGCCCCTCACCGCCGACAGCCTCCTCGATGACAAAAACGGCGAATACCTCCGTCAATGGCGGCCTTCCATCAAACATCCGGATGACATTTGGAAGGAAATCGTCAAAGTCACACAGATTCCCGGGTTGACTTCAGCCCCCAAGCTGCAACCCATCGAAACGCGGTTGGTCATGCTTTCCACAGGGATGCGGGCGCCGATGGGACTGAAGGTCTATGGCCCTGATTTGGAGTCCATTGAAAAAGCGGGGATGCTGTTTGAGCAAGCGTTGAAACACGTGCCGTCCGTTCAGGGCACCTCCGTATTTTACGACCGTGCCGTGGGTGCGCCGTATGTGGAAATCAAGCTCAACCGCGAGAACATGGCCCGCTACGGCATGCGCGTAGCCGATGTGCAGCAGGTTCTGCAAGCCGCAGTAGGCGGAATGACGCTTTCGACCTCCGTGGAAGGGCGGGAACGTTTTCCCATCCGTGTTCGGTACGCCAGGGAACTTCGCGACAACCCGGAAGCGCTCAAAAGCATCCTGATTCCGGCCATGAACGGCGTACAGATTCCCTTGGGGGAAATCGCCGACATCGACTATACGCGTGGTGCACAGATGATTCGCAGCGAAAACACCTTTCTGGTGGGCTATGTCATCTTCGACAAAATCAGCGGCAAGGCTGAAGTGGACGTTGTGGAGCAAGCGGCCAAATACCTCAACGAACAAGTATCCGAGGGCAAGATTAAACTCCCTACCGGAGTGACTTGGAAATTTGCGGGCAATTACGAGCAGGAAATAAGGGCCACCAAACGGTTGTCCATCGTAATACCCATCAGCCTGCTGCTCATCCTGTTGCTGCTGTTTTTCCAGTTCAAGACCATCACGGCATCGTTCATCCACTTTTCGGGGGTGTTCGTAGCGTTTGCCGGCGGATTCATCATGCTGTGGCTCTACGGGCAAGACTGGTTCCTCAACTTCAGCATCGCCGGGATGAACATGCGGGATCTGTTCCAAATGCATCCCATCAACCTGAGCGTGGCGGTCTGGGTGGGCTTCATCGCCCTGTTCGGCATCGCCACCAACGACGGCGTGCTCATGGGAACCTACATCCATCAAGTCTTTGAGGACAAGCATCCGGACACGGTGCAAGGTGTGCGTGAAGCCGTCGTTTCAGCCGGCCGCCGCAGGGTGCGTCCGGCCATGATGACCACGGCGGTCGCCATCATCGCCCTGCTGCCGGTATTGACTTCCACCGGGAAAGGCGCCGACATCATGGTGCCCATGGCCATTCCGGCATTCGGCGGGATGATCATCCAGGTGATGACCATTTTTGTGGTGCCTTTGCTCCAGGCCATCTGGCGGGAACGGGTGGTTCGTAAAACCAAACAAGATGAAGAAGTTTAAGTTGCTACTAATAAGCCTGTTGCTCACCAGTATGGGTTTCAGCCAAACGGATTCTTTAAGCGCGTATTTGGAAACTGCGGCGAGGAATAACCCGTCCGTACAGCAGAAATGGAGCGAGTACCAAGCGGCACTGCAAAAATTGCCGCAAGTGGGCGGTTTGCCCGATCCGAGCTTGAACCTTGGTTTCTTTCTGAAACCCATGGAGTTGCCCGGCGGGAACCAAGTAGCCGACTTGCAATTGATGCAAATGTTTCCTTGGTTCGGCGTCCTAAAAAACGCCAAGGACGAAATGAGCCTCATGGCCAAAGCCTCGTTGGCGTCGGTGCAGGAAGCCAAACTGGAGATTTACTTCGACGTGCGGACCTCGTGGTACGCGCTGTATCAGAACCGGGAACAGTTGCGCATCACGCAGCAGAACCTGGACCTGTTGAAGCAGTTGGAACAGCTGGCCCTCAGCCGGTACCGAAGCGGCGCATCCATCGGCATCGGCACGGCGAGCAACTCCTCGCCCATGCCCGCCAAAGCTGGGCCCAGCGCCAATGGCATGTCCACCATGGGTGGCAACAGCCCCGCTCCAACGGCTTCCGCAGCGCCCATGGTTTCCCCAAGCATGACAGGCACTTCCAATGGCGGGCTGGCTGAAATCTATGCCCTGCAGGTTCAGGAACAGGAGCTGGCCAACAATTTGGAAACGCTGAACGATGCCTTCACAAACCTGCAGTTCAAATTCAATAAATTGCTGAACCGCAGCGTGGAAAGCAGCATTGTTTTGCCGGAAAAAGTGGAAGATACGTTTCAGCCACCTATGGATTCCGCCCTCCAAAACAACCCGATGCTGCTGATGATCGGTTTCGAAAAGGAATCGCTCGCCGCACGACGGAAAATGTCGGATAAAATGGCCTATCCCATGGTCGGCGTTGGCTTGAAATATTCGGTGCTGAGCAAGAACCCGAGTTCCACCTCCATGATGAACGGACAGGACATGCTCATGCCCATGCTTTCGGTTTCGCTGCCCATCTACCGCAAAAAGTACAAGGGCGTGCAACAGGAAAACGTATGGCTTCAGACTGCTACGGAACAGCGCTGCCAAGCAACGAAGAACCAATTGCAGTCCGACTACCAGGATGCCCTGCTCAACTTTCGCGACGCAGAACGGCGCCTGAAGTTGTACGAGCGCCAGAGAGAGTTGACAGAAACCACCTACCAGCTTCAACTCAAGCGTTTTGCAGCCTCAACGGGCAACCTTTCGGATTTGCAGTCGTTGAGCCGGCAGCTGTTGGAATACAGCCAAAAAAGCTTGGACGCGCGCATCGAATTGCTGTTGGCGCAAGCCAAAATCAGACAATTGACCGCCCAGGATTAAACTCATAAAACCATTATTATGAAACCATTAACGAATATATTCAAACAAAAGGGCGTCCAATTTGCCGTGGTGGCATTGGTGAGTCTGTTCATAGGCTGGGTTCTTTTTCACAGTCCGAAAATGAAGGACAAGCCCAAACTGGAAGCCAAAAAGGAAATCTGGACCTGTTCCATGCACCCACAGATTAAAATGGACAAACCCGGCAAATGCCCCATCTGCGGCATGGATTTGATTCCGCTGGTTACCGGTGGCGGTTCCACCGAGGATTCAACCGCGCTTTACCTGTCGCCCGAAGCGGTGCAGCTGGCCAACATTTCCACCTCCGTGGTGAGCCACTCAGCACCCGTCAAGGAATTGAGGCTCTTTGGTAAAGTGCAGGCAGATGAACGGCTGTTGGAAAGCCAAACCGCCCACATTCCTGGCCGCATCGAGAAGCTCTACATCAGTTTCACCGGCGAAACCGTCCATCAAGGCCAACTTTTGGCGCTCATCAACTCACCGGAATTGATTTCAGCCCAAGAGGAATTGCTCGAAAGCGCCGGTCAGCCTGAAATCTTCGAGGCGGCCAAGGACAAGCTTCGGCAGTGGAAACTCACCGACGCACAAATTGATCAAATCGTGCGTTCAGGCAAGGTCAAAAACAATTTTGAAGTTTTGGCCGGCAGTTCGGGCATCGTCACTTCCAAACGAGTCAATAATGGAGATTACGTCACCCCAGGCAGCGTTTTGTTTGAAATCGCCAACCTGAGCAGCGTTTGGGTGCTGTTCGACGCCTACGAGAGCGACCTGCCCTTCCTGAAGGTGGGCAACAGCATCACCTTCAGCCTGCAAGCCCTGCCCGGGAGCACATTCACTGCCGCCGTCAAGTTCATTGACCCGGTGATGGACCCGACGAGCCGCGTGGCCAAAGTTCGAGTGGAAGTAAGCAACTCCAATGGCAAGCTCAAGCCTGAAATGTTCGCCACCGGGGTAGTGAAAGCCAGTCTCAACCAATACAAGGAAAAGCTGGTCATCCCCTCCACCGCCGTTTTATGGACGGGCAAGCGTTCCATCGTCTATGTGAAACAGAGCGACGGTTCCTTCAAGATGCGTCAAATCGACTTGGGTCCGATGCTGGGAAACAGTTATGTGGTGTTGGGCGGGCTCAAAGACGGTGAGGAAATCGTGACCGAAGGTAGTTTCAGCGTGGATGCCGCCTCGCAACTGGAAGGCAAGCCCAGCATGATGAATCAATGACATTCGCAGTCTTTGCCCTTGGCCTTCTCAAAAGCTTCCCTGCCCTCGCTCACTGAAAAGTAGATCAAGCCAGCTGTTCCGATCACATCGGCGTAAGCAAATCCCGTGAGTTCGTAAACAAGGCTGGAAACCAACAGAACGACAGACATGTAGACACAGATTTTGGTACAGTTCGCATCCGAAAGGATGGGGGCTGAACCAAGGTCTTTGCCGACTTTCTTCTTGGCGTTCATCAACCAAATCATGACAGCAATGGAAATGAGGGAAATGACGGTGCCCCAAAGGGTGCTTTCCGGTTTGTGGTGGGTCACCATGTTCAAAACGATGCCTGCCAACAAGCCAGCAGAAAGCAAGTAAAAGGCCGTTCCGGTAATCCTCAAAGCCCGTTGCTCAAATTCCGTTTTCGAACTGCCCGGATGCATCTCGATGCGCCAAATCATGGCAGCCACTCCGATGCCCGAAAGCACCTCGATGAAACTGTCGATGCCGAAACCGAACAAGGTCAGCGTTTCGTCCCGATAGCCCAACAGCATGGAAACCACGCCTTCGACCACATTGTAGAAAATGGTGAACAGACTGAGCTGATACGCCCTCCGGTAAAGTAGTGCTGCTAGCATCCTACAAAGATGCACTAATGCAGCCACTAAAGCAATCCCAAGAAATGATGATTTATTTATTCTACGGTGAAACGCTGGCTTCCAATCAGTTTGTCTCCCTGAAGGCACTTGATGAAGTAAACGCCGGCTTTCAAACCCGACACGTTCACCTGGCTGTGCCCCGAAAGCAAGTTTTGCTGTAGAACATTCGCACCCATGACCGAATAGATTTCAGCCTTGACCTTAGAATAGGAGCCGTCAAAATCGATGTTCAGGAAGCCCTTGGCCGGAACCGGATACACCGAAAAGCGAGCCGACGGTTTCTCAATTGCCACCGCCGAAGGATTCCACTTGACGTTCAACGCATTGAGCTCTGTCGGCGTGATGGGGATGATGGTGCCGTGCCGCGGCGTGAAGTCAAAGGAAATGGGCGTGGAGGCTACCGAGAAGTTCACCAAATCCGTGCTTTGCGTAAACTGATAGGCGCTGCTGGTGTACATGTCGTACATCAGAATCCAGGTACTCGAATTGATCAGCTTGAATACGCAACCGCCTTCCACAGCGTTGGTAGTTGATTGCAAATACTTGTCCAACAGCACGTAACCCGAGGTCAAGTTATTGGATACCGCCTTTTTGATACCGTTGCCGTTGCCCTCCGTCTTGAAAAACAATTGGTATTGATTGTTGAAAAATACAATGTCCGGATCGATGGTGGAAAGGCCGTTGTTGTTGAACAGCACCTTGGGCGACGATTCCAGCCCGGTGAACGTGCTGTTCGCATAGGCGTAGTAAATCTTGTCGAAATCCGAGGAACCCAGACGCATCGCGAAATAAACCATGTACTTGCCCACGGTTGGGTCGTAGATGGTCTGCGGCGCCCAAACACGGTCGGCGGCGGCATATTCTGGGTAGGTGTTCGGAATATTCACCACGGCTGAACTCCAGTCGGTCAGGTTGTTGGACTTGAGCATCACCATAGCCCGATTGGACGCCCAACCAAGGGCCGAGACCATGTCGGTGGCCACCATGTAGTACGAATTCACTTCCTCCCCGCGCAAAATGTGCGGGTCACGAATGCCTCCCGACGAACTGATGGCGGCGGAGCTCAATACTGGATTGTTGCTGTTGATGGCCTTGTACACATAGCCATCGCTGCTCGTGGCAAAACGAATGGCTTCCTGGTTGCCTGTGTTTCCCGTAAAATAGGCAAACAGATAGGCCGAGAAATTCTCCGATTCGGCAATCTGGATGGAAAACTTCTTTTGAAAGGACGTACTGCCCTTGGTGATGGACGCCGTCATCGTCACACTCACTTTTCCGCTACCGGCGGCCGGCCGTTGCAAAATGGCCCCGGCATTGGACAAATAACTGCTGTTGCTCGAACTCCAGGTAATGACTGAACCCTGTGTTCCAGTGACCGGCAATGTCAGATTGGATACCAAATTGGTCAACGTTCCGGTTAAAGTCAGGTTGTCCGCATCCATCTGCGCGCTGGTCGCATCGCTGAAATACGGCACTACGGTGGCCACGAACGTCTTTTTGACGGTCACGAAGGAACTCGTCACGGTCGCAGTCAAGGTCACATTCACAGAAGCGGCACCCAGGGCAGGACGCGTCACCACGCCAGCGTTCGAAATCACCGCCGCATTGGAGGAGCCCCAAGTAATGACAGCTCCGTTCGCCGCCGTAGCCGGCAAGGTCAGGTTGGCTGAAACCGCGGTCAAGCTGCCCAAGGCGATGGAATTCGCACCGGTAGTGGCCAAATCCGTGAAAGTCAGCGTATCCAGCACGGCGGTCTTGGTGGCCAGCGTTGCCACTTGGGTTGCGTTCAGCGCCGTATTGTAAATGCGGAAGTCGCTGAACATGGAGTTCAGCAGGTATTGGTCCGAGGCGTATGCCGATTTGGCCAGGTAATTGAACGCGGTGGCGCCCAAGGTGGAGGGCAACAGGGTGAGCGAACCAGATTTTTTCGATACGCCGTCAATATAGACGGTGCCGGTAGTGCCCGACTGCGTGTAGGTGATGTGCGTCCATTCACCTTTGACGGAGGCCGTGTTCACATTGACTTGTTTTTCTGTATTGTAGTTGGTGGTGCAGATGGCGTATCTGGAACTCTTGACCGTATAGAACATGCAACCGGAGGCCGTGGCGTTGATGTCGGCCGCATTGGAAAAGGACCAGAGGAAGTTTCCGGCGTTGGTGAGCAACAAGGACGGGTCGATGTAGACGTAGGTGGAAACCGTGAAATCGGATAATGTTTTGACCAGATTGCCCAATTTGGACTGCAAATCCAGGTAGCCGGCAGTGGAGCCGATTTGAAGCACTTTGTAGGCGCCAAGGGTCTTGACGGTGGCACTTCCGTTGAGTTTGCCGTTGTAGCCGTTGCCGGTTTCGTCCAAAATG
>Ga0302215_10002330_pt1 | contig 13114 bp, 13 predicted proteins | sample II_Fen_N3_1_FD_194580 | JGI IMG/M metagenome (GOLD analysis project Ga0302215, IMG submission 194580) | Peat permafrost microbial communities from Stordalen Mire near Abisko, Sweden - II_Fen_N3_1 | ecosystem: Environmental > Terrestrial > Soil > Wetlands > Permafrost | place: Sweden: Abisko... | reverse complement strand
CAGCTACCAAAACTTCACCATTATTGGGATCGATCGCAACGATAGCTCCGTGTTTATTGACCATCATTTCTTCGGCTATTCTCTGCAAATCGTAATCAATCGTTAAAGTAATATCTTTTCCTGTAATCACATCACGATCTAAAGTTCCGTTTTTGTAAGGACCAACATTTCGAAGTTTGATATCTTTCTGAATATATTTGATCCCTTTTACACCACGCAGTTCTTTTTCGTAAGATTTTTCGATTCCTGTCTTTCCGATGAGGTCACCCGGAAGATAATAAGTTGAATCTTTTTTGATTTCTCTATCATTTACCTCACTTGTGTAACCTAAAAGATTCCCGGAAGTAGAAATTTCGTACTGTCTTTGAGGACGCTGAACGATACTGAAAGCGGGATATTTGAAGATAATTTCCTGAACTCTTGCAATCTCTTCTCTACCGAGATCTTTGATGAAAGTCATCGGAGTGAGTTTAGAATAATATTTTTCTTTTTTGATGATATTGATTCTTTTGATGAAATCTCTCTTTTCGATTTTCATTAAACTGCAAAAAGCTAGTGTATCAAAATCAGGTTTCATCAAAGCCTGTGTGAAAGAAATTTCATAAGCAGGCTGGTTTCCTACCATGATTTTACCATTACGGTCAAAAATAACTCCACGTTGTGGAATTACATATTCAGTTTTAATGGATGTATTGGCCGCATTTAAGGCATATCGGTCTGTAAATAACTGTAAATAAGAAAGTCTTGCCACGAAAATGATAGCAAGAATAATGAGTACAGATAAAATTTTTATATGGCGTGTGTTCAAACTTTCTGTTTGATTTTAAATATTAGTGCGTAAACAATGATAAATATAAAAGAAATTACACTAGTTACCAACACATTAAGTAAGATTTCAAAAATTCTGCTGAATTTAAAAAACTCGATATACTGTACCAAAAGCTGATGTAAAAATATGCTTGAGAATAGGAACAGCAAAAACTGAGTCCATTGTAATGACTGAAACGAAAAGAAATCTGTAGAAGTATCTGTAGAAGTTCTGAAGATCAAGGTTCTGAAGTAAGCAATTACTGTAGTCGCTAAAGCATTGATTCCCCATGAATAAAGAAAAGCATCAATAGACAATCCTATTAAAAAACTTAAAGCTAAAAACTGAAATTTATTTCTAAAAAAAGGATAAAACATCACAAAAACCGGATATAAAACCGGAGTATACTTTCCGAACAGCGTAATTCTGTTCAAAACAAATATTTGCAATGCAACCAGAAAAATCATGATCAAAAGATCTGTAAAAATAGTCCTGCTAATCATTTTCTTTTTTTATTACCGCTTGCATGGTATCGTTTATTTTCTGAACCTCAGCTTTCTTTAGATTTTTAACGACAAAAACTTTATTCAGAGCACCCATTTTTTCACTGAGTTCCACAGAAATATCCCAGAAACCAGTTTGATTATCAACAGAATATCCTGCAACAGTCCCAATCATTACACCTTTAGGGAAAATAGCAGATTTTCCGTCGGTTATAATGGTATCTCCTATTTTTAATGAAACATATTTAGGAACATCAGACAAGTGCATTACTCTCGAGTTATCGCCTCTCCAGGTCAAAGTACCAAAATATCCTGATTTTTTGAGAGCAGCATTGATTCTGATTTTATTAACACTAAGAACAGATTGTACCAATGCATAACTATCTGTAGAATTGATAACGATTCCTGCGATTCCTTTCGGAGCCATCACGCCCATTTGAGGGAAAACTCCGTCGCGCTTACCGCGGTTGATTGTAAAGTAATTATTTCTTCGGTTGATACTGTTGAAAACAATTTCACCATCTACGAAAGTGTAAATTTGCCCACCTCCTAAAGTATCATGTACTTTTCTGAACATCGGGTTTTTAGCACCTTGTTTTCCGTACAATTCAAGCATCAAAGCTTTGTTTTGGGCAACAAGCCCTTCGTTGGTTTGTTTTAGTTTTAAATAAGAAACTCCTTCATCAATATATCCTGAAACCCAGGAATTGAATGCAGCAGTTTGCCCTGCAAGCCACGATTGTTGCATTGCATTTTTAGAGAATATCAAAACAAGAGCAATAATTTGCAGAAAAATAAAGAACACAAACAGAGCATTCTTAGAAAATAATCTCAGCAAAAATCCCATTCAGATAAAGTCGTAAAAAGTTAAAATTATTTAATTAAGAAATTGAATTTATCCATATTCTTAAGTGCGATCCCTGTTCCTCTTACAACAGCTCTCAACGGATCTTCTGCTACAAATACAGGAAGACCTGTTTTCTTATGTAATCTGTCTGCAAGACCTCTTAGCAAAGCACCACCACCGGCAAGATAAATACCAGTTTTATAAATATCGGCAGCCAATTCCGGAGGAGTAAGAGAAAGAGTTTCCATTACAGAATCTTCAATTCTGATGATCGATTTATCTAAAGCACGAGCAATCTCTTTGTAGCCAACCATAATTTCTTTTGGTTTACCTGTAATAAGATCTCTACCCTGAACCGGAATATCGTCGATATCTACATCAAGATCTTCAACTGCAGAACCAACCTCGATTTTCACTCTTTCAGCAGTTCTTTCACCAATATAAAGATTATGATGAGTTCTCAGGAAATAGGCAATATCATTTGTAAATACATCACCTGCAATTTTCACAGATTTGTCACATACAATACCTCCCAAAGCAACAACAGCAATCTCGGTAGTACCACCACCTATATCGATGATCATGTTACCTTCAGGTTTTTGCACATCAATACCAACTCCTATTGCAGCTGCCATTGGTTCATAAATCAATCTTACTTCTTTTGCGTTTACTTTTTGTGCAGAATCTCTTACCGCTCTTTTTTCAACCTCCGTAATTCCTGAAGGAATACAGATTACAATTCTTAAAGCAGGCTGAATAAATCTTCCTTTGATCCCCGGAATTTTCTTGATAAATTCTTTGATCATGTGCTCGGAAGCATGGAAATCTGCGATAACACCGTCTTTCAAAGGACGGATCGTTTTTATGTCTTCATGGGTTTTACCCTGCATATGTTTTGCCTGTTCTCCAACAGCAATCGGTCTCCCCGTAGAACGCTCAATTGCAACAATTGAAGGCTGGTCTATAACAATTTTATTATTATGGATGATAAGCGTGTTGGCAGTTCCAAGGTCTATCGCAATCTCTTGCGTAAACATATCGAATAAACTCATAATTTTCTCCTTGATTTAAGTTTACAAAGATATAAATTTAAGACTACTAATGAATAGTATAGTAAATATAATTTGGTTAAATTTTTATTAAATTTTGAAATTCCATTTAACCTTTTGATTGCGAAATTTCAATAGGTTTTGAATTATAATTCATAGCTTTTCACGATAATTATCATATACATTATCTGAGGATGTATAATGAAAAAAATCGTAATTTTGCGACTGCTTATGACACAGTATTCCAACATACATCAGACATCAAATTTCTCTGTACTTTCTGTAAGCTTTGAAAAGGCTGATGTAGAAACGAGGGGGAAGTTTGCATTTTTCGACGAAAATATCAAAAACTTTGTCACCCAGATCCACAACGAAGATTTGGGAGATGCTTTTGTGGTTTCTACCTGCAACAGAACCGAAATTTACACTACGTCAAACAATTATCTTCTGGTAGCGGAAGAATACTGCAAAACAATCGGGGTAAATCTTTCTGATTTTTTACCGTTTGCCAATATTTTAACAAAAGAAGAAGCACTGAATCATTTATTCAGAGTGGCAGCAGGATTGGAAAGCCAGATCATTGGTGACTTTGAAATTATCGGACAGATCAAAAAAGCATATGCAAGATTCAAAAGAGAAAGACAGAATTCAAATCCTTATCTTGAAAGATCGATTAACTCTGCGATTCAGATTTCGAAAAGAATAAAAAACGAAACAGGAATTTCCAACGGAGCTGCTTCTGTTTCTTACGCGGCAGTTCATTACATTCTTAATAATCAAAAAAGACTTACCGAGAAAAATATTTTACTTTTGGGAGTTGGGGAAATAGGACAAAACACGGTTGAAAATTTAGTAAAACACATTTATCAGCCTCAGATAAAAATCGCCAACAGAACTCAGGAAACCGCAGCAAAAATTTCAGAAAAATATAATATTCCGCATATTGATTACGCTGATTTGGATCAGGAGATAGAGAATACAGATATTTTGATTGTAGCAACAGGAGCAAAAACTCCTATTATCAATAAATCTCATTTTGTGAACGGAAGAGAAACTTTGGTGATTGACCTTTCAATTCCGCATAATGTAGACAAAAATGTTTCTGAGCTCAGTCACGTTACTTTGGTTGATGTTGATACGCTTTCAAAACAGATTCAGCAAACCATTCAGCAAAGAGAAAAAGAAATCCCGAAAGCTGAAAAAATCATCAAAGAAATGACCAAAGACTTTCTGGAGTGGGAAAAAAAGAGAAAACTGGCACCGAACATTCATCACTTCAAAGCGGTTCTGAAGAATATGGAGCGCAACGAAATGCACAATTTCTACAAAAAAAATAAATACATAAACATCACAGACATGGAGCTTTCTGAGAAAATGATTCAGAAAATCACTAATCGTTTTGCAAAATATATCATCGATAATCCTTTGAAAGCCGAAGAAATTAGTAAATTAATGCACGAAATATTAGTTGAACAACCCAATAACGAATTCAATGAAAAGCATTAGAATAGGAACAAGAAACTCGGCGCTTGCACTTTGGCAGGCAAGAGAAGTAGCTAGGCATCTACAAAACAATAATTATCTTACAGAGATCACACCCATCGTTTCTTCCGGAGACAAAAATCTTAATCAGCCGCTTTATTCTTTAGGAATTACCGGCGTTTTTACCAGAGATCTGGATATCGCTTTATTAAATGACGAAATCGATATTGCCGTACACTCTTTGAAAGACGTTCCTACACAATTGCCTCACAATATCGAAATAATTGCCAGTCTTGAGAGAGATTTTCCTCAAGATGTTCTCATCAGAAGAGAATCTGCAAAAGACAAAGAATTTCATGAGCTTAAACTCGCAACCAGCAGTTTGAGAAGAAGAGCTTTTTGGTTAAAACATCATCCCGATACTCAGTTTTTTGACATCAGAGGGAACATTCAGACCCGATTACAAAAACTGGAAGAACAGGATTTTGATGCAACCATTTTATCTTTAGCCGGAATCAAAAGAATGAATATGGATATCAATTACGAGATGCTTCCCGTCATGATTCCTGCCGCTTCGCAAGGTGTAATTGCGATTGCCGGACATTCTGAAAAGCCTGAAATCAATGAAATTTTACAATCAATCAATCATAAGCAAACCCAAATCTGTGTAGAAATGGAAAGAAATTTCCTAAGCACACTGGAAGGAGGATGCACCGCTCCGATTGGTGCTTTTGCTGAAAAAATCGAAAACCAAATTCGCTTCAAAGGAGCGCTTTGCTCACTTGACGGGAAAAACTACATTGGCATCGACGAAAGTTTTGAATATAATGAAGAGGAAAACTTCGGTGAGAAATTTGCCAACATCGTATTAGAAAACGGCGGAAGAGAATTGATGGCGGAGATTAAAAGTCAGCTTTAATTAATTTAAAATAAAATTTTTAAACCATTAAGTTGCTTAAGATTTAAAGATTTTTTCAGGAAATATCTAAAGATATTCATTAAGCAGTGTCCTGAATTCAGATTTATCTGAATCTTAACATTTCTTTATACCTAAAGATTCTTAATGTTTAAAATTATTTTTTGAACTTTACAGAACTGTTTTTAATTCAAGTTTCAAGTAGATGAAAAAGTACTTTCCCATACTCATTTTTTTGTTTTTTGCTTTTACAGCGAGTGCGCAAAATCAGTTTGCTCAAAAACTTTCTAATGCAGCTTTGAGTTTAACCAAAGACAGAGTTACTTACGATCCTGCTTATTATTCCATCAAATACCCGAATGGTGATGTTGCCGCAGATAAAGGGGTTTGTACAGATGTGATTATAAGAGCATACAGAAAAATCGGAATCGATTTGCAGAAAGAAGTACATGAAGATATGAAGAAAAACTTTTCTAAGTATCCTAAAAAGTTTGGTTTGAAAAAACCAGACACCAATATTGATCACAGAAGAGTTCCGAACCTGATGGTTTTCTTTGCAAAATTCGGACAGTCAAAATCTATTGAGACCAATCCTTCACTTTATGTTCCCGGAGACATTGTCACATGGCTTTTGCCTGGAAATTTAACGCATATCGGAATTGTCGTCAACAAAAAATCTGCCGACGGAAAAAGATACCTCATCGTTCACAACATCGGTGGCGGACAAGTTATCGAAGATTGTCTTTTTAAATTTACGATTACAGGACATTATCAATATCCGAAATAATTACTTATGAAGAATCTCTTTTGCTTTCTATTTTTATTGATTTTAAATTTTTCTCCTGCACAGAAAAGTGATTTCAAAGTAATTAATAAACCAATCAATTATTCTGAAGAGAGAATTCGTCTGAGTCTAGAATATCTCAAGGAACATCACGGATTGACTCAAAAAACACCGACAATTGTTCCAAAAATGATTGTTCTGCATTATACAGCAGGCGGAACAGTGGAAAGTAATTTTAAATACTTCAACAATACCCATCTGGAAAGCGCCAGAAACACTTTAAAAAAACAAAGTACGCTAAATGTTTCTTCACAATATATTGTAGATCGAGACGGAACAATTTATCAGCTGATGGAACCAAACATATTCGCAAGACACACAATTGGACTGAATTATTGCGCCATCGGAGTTGAAAACATAGGAAGTAAAAATCAACCGCTCACAGAAAAGCAAGTTGTAGCAAATGCGCAGTTAGTGAGATATTTAACTCAAAAATATAAAATTGAATACCTCATCGGACATTCTGAGTACGGAGTTTTCAGAAATTCAAAACTTTGGAAAGAATCTGATCCCAAATATTTCACCGGAAAAGAAGATCCCGGAAAAGATTTTATGAGCAAAGTAAGACTTCAGGTTGCTGATTTAAAATTAAAAGACAAACCAAGTAATTAAACTTTGCGGACTTTGCTAAATGGAATGCCTTTGCGAACTTAAAAACATTTAGTAGTTAAAAAATCTTAGCAACTTTGCGTTTAAAAACTTCACCAAAATAAAAATGAACATTTTATTTACCAAAAACATAGATTCAGAAGTAATTTCCAAAGAATTGGGAAACGATATTTCGGCTGAATGTGTTGAGGTAATTAAAATAGAAAATCTGCAAGTCGAAGCTTTTAACCTAAAAGACTATTCACTGATTTTCACAAGTTTAAATGGTGTAAAATCTTTTTTCGAGAATCAATTTAAACCTAATGAAGATTTTGCAACAAAAAATTATAATAAAATTTACTGCGTCGGCGAAAAAACAAAAAAAGAACTTCGAAAAAAAGGTTTCGGGACTTTTAAAGTTTTAAAAAATGCCGATACACTTTCAAAATTTATAATTGAGCATTGTCAGCACGAGAAATTCATCCATTTCTGTGGAAATCTGGCAATTGATGTTTTAGATAAAAAATTGCCGCTGCAAAATATCAGTTATAAAAAAGTCACGGTTTACAACACAGAAGAACTGAATCCTACGATACATGAAAAATATCATGCAATAGTTTTTTTTAGCCCAAGCGGAGTTCGTAGTTTTGCGAAAAATAATTCTTTAGAAAATACAACTCTCTTCTCGATAGGAGAAACGACCTCAAAAGAATTAAAAAAACATACAGAATCTAAGATTTTTACGAGTAAAAAAAATACTTTATCAAACCTGTTGTCGATTATCAGAGATGCTTTAGAAAATATTTAATTTCAAATTAATCAACTGAAAATCAATAACTATCAACTAAAAAATATGATTAAAAACGACCTATATTTAAAAGCACTTCGTGGCGAAACCGTAGAAAGACCACCCGTTTGGATGATGAGACAGGCCGGAAGATATTTACCGGAATTCATTGCACTACGCGACAAATACGATTTTTTCACAAGATGTCAAACTCCGGAATTGGCTTCTGAAATCACCGTTCAGCCAATCAGAAGATACCCTTTGGATGCTGCGATTTTATTCTCAGACATTTTGGTCGTTCCACAGGCGATGGGAATTGATTTTAAAATGAAAGAAAACGTGGGTCCCTGGTTGGATAACCCAATCAGAACAATGGAAGATGTGCAGAATGTGATCGTTCCGGATGTGAATGATACTTTAGGGTATGTTTTTGATGCCATTGAATTGACTTTAATTAAATTAGACAATGAAATTCCGTTAATTGGTTTTGCGGGTTCACCGTGGACGCTTCTTTGCTATTGCGTGGAAGGAAAAGGAAGTAAAGCGTTTGATATTGCTAAATCTTTCTGTTTCCAGCAGCCTGAAGCTGCGCATCTTTTGCTTCAGAAAATCACAGATACTACGATTGCTTATTTAAAAAGAAAAGTAGAAAAAGGAGTTTCTGCGGTTCAGGTTTTCGATTCTTGGGGCGGAATGCTTTCTCCACAAGATTATCAGGAATTTTCTTGGCAATACATCAGTCAGATTGTTGAAGCTTTGGCTCCGCTGACGCACGTTGTCGTTTTCGGAAAAGGATGTTGGTTTGCTCTGGAAGATATGACAATGTCACCGGTTTCTGCTTTAGGTGTTGACTGGACGATCAAACCGGAATTGGCAAGAACACTAACGAATCACACAATGACTTTGCAAGGAAATTTCGATCCTGCGAGATTGCATTCTACACCTGAAACTATTAAAAAAATGGTTAACGAAATGATCAACCGTTTTGGAAAAGATAGATATATTGCGAATCTAGGTCACGGAATTCTACCGAATATTCCTTTGGAAAATGCAGAAGCGTTTATCAGAGCGGTTGTTGATTGGAAGCCGAATAATTAATATGTATTCTAACATTGATTTAACCGATTTCTATAAAAATTTATCATTTAAATATTTCGAAACTCATTCATTGCAGCGTGGAACTGCGTATGAGAAAATATTTAAAGACAAAGAGATTCGTTTTAATCAATTACTAAAAAGATCGACAAAGGAAATTTTAACTAGTGTTGAAAGTAAAGAGTTAGATTTTTTAGATTCTCAACTAAACAGAGTGCAGTTTTTAATTAATGAAAATAAAGAAAAACACTATTCTGCTGAAAGAATTAAAAAAAGCAATTCAATAGATGAAATAATAGAATTACATAAAATATTAAGCATTAAAACTCAAAAAATTCCATCTTGGATGTGCTCTCCCATTTATCGTGACGCAATTGTTTTTTATAACGATAATAATGAGGTGGTTAATGTTTTAAATATTTGTTTTTCTTGTGAATATATGCAAAATTTAAATCAAGAATTCATTGATGCTGATGAAAGTGTTTATGAAGATTTGAAATTTTTTTTAATGAAATTTGGACACAAAATAAATTCCGACGAATAAACAAAAATCCCTTTCAACACAGCTGAAAGGGATTTTTTATGTTTAAATTAAATTTCTGAAAAATTAAGCCAACATTCTCTGCGCCTTTTTCACACCTTCCACCAACAAATCAATTTCCTCAAACGTATTGTAAACTGCGAAACTGGCTCTTACGGTTCCAGCAATATTAAAGAAATCCATGATTGGTTGTGTACAGTGATGTCCGGTTCTTACAGCTACGCCCATTTTATCGAGAATCATTCCAACATCGGAAGAAATTCCCATTCCAATTAAATTAAACGAAACCACTCCTGTTCTGTTGGCATTTTCACCATACACTTTTAAACCTTCAATTTCTAAAAGGTTTTTTTGAGCGTATTCAAGCAGTGCATTTTCATGTTGCTGGATATTTTCGTGACCTACTTTATTAATGAAATCAACGGCCGCTCCCAAAGCAATATTTCCACCTACGTTGGGAGTTCCTGCTTCATATTTAAAAGGTAAACCTGCGTAAGTTGTTCCGTCGAATGAACAAACCGCAATCATTTCTCCGCCTCCGTGAAATGGTGGCAAATCTTCTAAAACCGCCTGCTTTCCGTACAAAATACCTGTTCCCATCGGAGCGTACATCTTGTGACCTGAAAACACAAAAAAATCACAATCTAAAGCCTGAACATCAATTTTAAAATGCGGAACAGATTGCGCACCATCAATAACAATGTACGCATCAGAATTCGCTCTTGTTTTTGCAATAATTTCTTCAATTGGATTAACAATTCCCAAAGCATTAGAAACCTGATTGACAGAAACTACTTTCGTCTTTTCACTTAAAAACTGATCAAGATAATCAAGCTGAAGAATTCCGTTTTGATCGATTGGGATAACACGTAGTTTTGCTCCGGTTCTTTCACAAAGCAATTGCCAAGGAACGATATTCGAGTGATGCTCCAGATAAGATATGATGATCTCGTCGTCTTTTTTAAGTTTTTGAGTTAAAATATAAGCGATGAGGTTGATTCCTTCTGTGGTTCCTTTTGTAAAAATTACTTCGAAGTCATTTTTAGCATTAATGAATTTCTGAATTTTTCTTCTGGAAAGCTCCATTTCTTCGGTCGCCAATTGACTCAAAGTATGAATTCCTCTATGCACATTGGCATTGAGCTCTGTATAATATTGATTCCAAACTTCAAGAACTGAATTTGGCTTTTGAGATGTTGCTGCATTGTCTAAGTAAACCAATGGCTTACCATTCACCTGCTGGTTTAGTATAGAAAACTGACTTCTTATTTCCTGAATGTCAAACATTTATTATAATTTTATTATTAAACGTTCTTTATTTAGAACTTGTCAAATTTACGATTTTTATCTAAAAGTCTGTCAGATTAATAGAGTGATAGATTTCATCTAAAACAAAAAGACCTGCCAATAGATTGACAGGTCTTGTATTGTGATTAAGAAATTTCTTATTCAGCTGCTGCATCTTCAGTAGCAGGAGTAGCTCCTTCACCTTCAGTTGCAACTTCTTCCTCTTCATCATCATCTGCCATTGCACCACCTTTAGCTGCATTTCTAGACATTTTAACAGCTACAACAACTGCATTGTCTGGATGTACGAATGAGAATCCTTCTGCTTTAAGACTTCCTACATAAAGTTTGTTACCAATCTTCAATGAAGTAATGTCTACAACTACCTCATCTGGCAAGTTTGCAGGAATAGCTTTTACTTTCAGCTTTCTGAAAGACTGACGTAAAACACCACCAGCTACAACACCTTTAGAACGACCTGTCAATCTTACAGGAACTTCCATTACTACTGGCTTATCGTCAGATAATCTGTAGAAGTCTGCGTGAATGATCTTGTCTGTAATTGGGTGGAACTGAATATCCTGAAGAACAGCAGGAATTACCTGTCCGTCAACTTCAATAGATACCGTGTGTGCTTCAGGAGTATACACTAAACCTTTGAATGCTTTCTCTAATGCAGAGAAGTTCAATGGCTCGCCACCTCCGTAAACAACACAAGGAACTAATTCAGCATCACGTAAAGCTTTTGTCGACTTTTTGCCCACGCTTTCTCTTTTTGTACCTTGAATTGTAATAGATTTCATTATAAAAATTTTAAAAAATTGTTTTGATTTTAATCTGCAATCTGCTAATTATCAATTAAATAACAAACTTACTGCTAATCGACTGATGCTCGTGCACCATCTTCATAACATCAGCAAATAATGGGGCGCAAGATAGCACTTTTATTTTAGATGACAAATTTGTTTTTACAGGAATTGAGTCAGTTACAATAACTTCCAGTAATTGTGACTTCTCAATATTCTCATAAGCCTTCCCAGAAAGAACTCCATGAGTTGCCATTGCTCTTACCGATTTCGCTCCTTTTTCCATCAGAATATCTGCAGCTTTGCAAAGTGTTCCCGCAGTATCGATCATGTCATCAATAAGGATTACGTTTTTACCCTCCACATCACCGATAAGGAACATTTCTTCGATTACGTTTGCTTTTTTTCTTTCTTTGTAAGCAATTACAACGTCTGCACCTAAGTGACCTGCATAGTTTTTCGCTCTTTTTGCACCCCCCATGTCCGGAGAAGCAATCGTAAGATTGTCTAGCTTCATATCTCTGATGTAATCTACAAAAATCGTAGAAGCATACAGATGATCAACAGGAATTTCAAAGAAGCCTTGAATCTGGTCTGCGTGCAGATCCATCGTCATAATTCTTGTTGCTCCGGCAGCAGTTAAAAGATTTGCTACCAATTTTGCTCCGATAGGTGCTCTTGGTTTGTCTTTTCTGTCTTGTCTTGCCAGTCCGAAATACGGAAGCACCACGGTAATACTTTTCGCAGAAGCTCTTTTCGAAGCATCAATCATTAGAAGTAGCTCTAAAAGATTGTCAGCTGGTGGGAAGGTAGAAGCTATCAGGAAAACACGTCCTCCTCTTACAGACTCATCCAGCACAGGCTCAAATTCTCCGTCACTGAACTCCTGGATGATGATTTTCCCTAATTCTTTCCCATAATACTGGGCAATTTTTTCCGCTAGCTCCTTACTAGTTCTTGTTGAAAATAGATAACTTTGTTGCTCGGCCATTTTTACTTTTTAAAAGATTTTGCAAATTTAAAAAAAAACCACAAGAATAAGTCTTGTGGTTTCCTTTTTTTATTTTTCTTCCTTTTTATGGAAATGTAACTCCTGAATATTTATTAGGATCTACCTGTGGTAATGTAGATTTATATTTATTATTAATAGATTTAATAAATTCATTGGCAACAATAGCATAACCTCTACCTGTAAGATGTACCCCATCAAGAGAGAATGCACCACCAGTAACAAATGTTGCTGTATATCTCACTCCATCCCAAGAAATACCAGATTTAGAATTTAACTCAGACATTTTTGCATTCATGTCAACAAAAGCCAAACCTTTAGAATCTGCTAAAGTTTTGATTGTTGTATTATAAGAAGCAGTTGCTGTTAAAACTTTGGCAGCTTCCAATTCTGTAAGAACTAATTTATCTTCTAACGGTACAGATGTACCACCACCAGCTTGAGGTGTAAGCACTGCACTTGCAGTCAATAAGATATAATCCTTAGAAGTAGTCTGTCTGTATTTTGGTAAACCAGGAACAGTTGCTAAATCTTTATCTGCGATAACTGCAC
>Ga0302215_10002328_pt1 | contig 13124 bp, 9 predicted proteins | sample II_Fen_N3_1_FD_194580 | JGI IMG/M metagenome (GOLD analysis project Ga0302215, IMG submission 194580) | Peat permafrost microbial communities from Stordalen Mire near Abisko, Sweden - II_Fen_N3_1 | ecosystem: Environmental > Terrestrial > Soil > Wetlands > Permafrost | place: Sweden: Abisko... | reverse complement strand
GATTTTTATGCAGCATGGAGTAACATTCTTTTAAATAACAAAAGGTATGAAGATTTGCTCATTTGTTGTAAGGAAGCAGAGGATCAGCAGTATTCAGATGCGGATGATCTTTTTCGGAAACGTCTGATAGCGTATACTGAATTAAAATACTATGACAAGGGCATTCGTCTGATTGAAGATCCCGTGAATAAAAAATATCTGGACTCAAAGAAAACAAGTAATTTGTATTCTTACTTACTCTTTGAACGTAATACAAATATTTTTTCGGTACACTACTATCTTAACATGCTGGATAATGCAAATATACTCCAGCATATTGCATCACTAGTTTACACAAAAAAATCAGGTGAAAACAGATTTGGAATTGCAGCAAATTACGTCAATAGAATTGGGGTAAACTATTTTCAGGGAGAAGCAACAGTTCATTTAAAAACCGGAGCCAAACAATATTTATATTTCAATTACGGGTATGCCAATAAAGGTTCTCTTTTCCCACAACATAGCGGCGGAATAGAATATTATTTCAAATTTCTATTTAAAACAGATGCATCATTCGGTGGGCGGTATCTGAATTTTGAGAATATAAATGCAAACATTTTTATTGCCACAGCTCATTTGGGAAAATTTATTTACAATAGTTGGTTCTCTGTACGTCCTTATTACATATATAATAATTCAAACAGCAAAAATTCATATACACTGGTTGGAAATTACAGACTTTTTGGTCAAAACGAACTTGATTATTGGGGGATAGAAATCAGTTCAGGGAATTCACCAGATGATTTGTATTCGACAACTCAAACCGGTGGGTTTAATCAATTAGCCGCGTATAAAATTAAACTTGAAAAGAGCTTTCAGTTAAATCGCATTTCAAATTTTCATATCGGGATAAGCTTTACAAATGAAGAGCTGGTTCTTTATCAATACCGACAAAGGTATGCAATTGAAACAGGGTATCAGATCAGATTATAACGGAGCATTGATTCCACAAATTAAAAAAGCCTGTTATGATGAATCATAACAGGCTTTTTAATTGATACCGTTTTATTTCAAAAGTGCATAATCAATCACTTCCATAATATCGTTGACATAGTGAAACTTTAATCCTTTCAGATAAACGGGTTTAATTTCATCAATATCTTTTTGATTGTCGGAACAAAGAACTATTTCAGTAATACCTGCACGTTTTGCAGCAAGTATTTTTTCTTTTATTCCTCCAACAGGAAGGACTTTACCTCTTAAAGTTATTTCACCTGTCATGGCAAGATTCTTTTTGACTTTCCGTTTTGTAAAGGCCGACACCAATGCTGTAGTCATTGTAACACCTGCTGATGGTCCATCTTTAGGAATAGCTCCTTCAGGAACATGAATGTGAACATTCCATTCTTCAAAAAGCTGACTATCAATACCCAGCTGATCTGCATGCGATTTAATGTATTCAAGAGCCAGCATGGCCGATTCTTTCATTACTTCCCCCAGGTTCCCTGTAAGGGTAAGGTGAGGGGCTTTGCTTTTGCTTAAACTGGATTCAATATATAATATCTCACCTCCAACCTGTGTCCATGCTAATCCGGTCACAACTCCCGTATAATCATTCCCCTGATATTTATCCCGGCTATATCGGGAAGCTCCCAGGTATTTCTTTACATCCTCTTCGGTTAGTTCTACATTGTAAAATTCATTTGTTGCCACATGTTTGGCAACTTTACGCATCAGTCCGGCTATTTGTCTGCCAAGCTCACGCACCCCCGACTCGCGGGTATACGATTCGATCACCAGATTAATCATCTGTTTATTCAAGACAAATTGCGATTCCTTTAAACCGTGATTCTCCAGCTCTTTCGAAACCAGGTGACGGCGGGCAATTTCAATCTTTTCTTCCTGTGTATATCCGCTGACTTCAATCAGTTCCATCCGGTCGAGTAATGCTCTGGGAATGGTACTCAGATTATTGGCAGTAGCAATAAAAAGCACTTTGGATAAATCAAAATCCACATCCAGATAATTGTCATGGAAAGCAGTATTCTGCTCCGGATCAAGCACTTCAAGCAATGCCGAAGATGGATCGCCTTTATAATCTGTTGTTATTTTATCAATTTCATCCAATACAAAGACAGGATTAGCAGAATCTGCCTTTTGAATATTTTGCATGATTCTACCGGGTAAAGCACCTATATATGTCCTGCGGTGGCCACGTATTTCAGCTTCGTCGTGCAATCCGCCCAATGAAACCCGTACATATTTTCTGTTTAATGCAGTTGCAATTGATTTACCCAATGAAGTTTTTCCAACGCCGGGAGGGCCATACAAACAAATGATTGGTGATTTCAGATCGCCTTTCAGTTTAAGGACTGCAAGATGTTCCAGAATACGTTCTTTCACTGTATCCATGCCAAAATGGTCTTTATTCAGGATTTTTTGAGCATTCTTCAGATTGAAATTATCTTTTGTAAATTCATTCCACGGAAGGTCCAGCATGGTTTCGATATAATTCAGCTGAGTTGAATAATCCGGTGAATGTTGACTCATCCGTTCCAGCTTTTTCATTTCTTTATCGAAAACCTTTGAAGTAGCTTCATTCCATTTTTTCTCTTTTGCACGTTCCCTGAAATCGGCAACATCCTGTTCAGGAGAGCCACCACCCAATTCATTTTGAATGGTCTTCATTTGCTGTTGCAGGAAATACTCGCGTTGTTGTTGATCGATGCCCTCTTTAGCCTTATTTTGAATGGACATTTTAATTTCAAGCAATTGTGACTCTTTGTTCAGTAATTCCAACAACTGATAACCACGGTCGATAACTTCATCTATTTCCAGCAGCCGTTGTTTTTCCTTTACATTTAATCCGAAGTTTACGCACACATAATTGATCAGAAATACGGGATTCTCTATGTTTCGGATAGCAAAAGCCATTTCAGGTGATATTGCACCCGAATCATTAATAATATTAATGGCTAAATCTTTTATGGAAGAAACCAATGCTAAAAACATTTCATTTGTCAGATCAGGAATTACATCCGTCTCCAGTATAACTTTAGCCTTCATATATGGCTTAATCGTTTCAAGTTCGCCTAAATGAAACCGGCGTTTACCTTCCAGGATTACAGTTGTTGTATTGTCGGGCATTTCAAGGATCCGCACGACACTGGCAACTGTTCCCATTGGGAAAAGCTGATCAATGGTCGGGTCATCCTGTTTTTTGTCTATTTGTGAACAGACGCCAATCAACATATCATTTTCATTAGCTGCACGGACCAGTTTTAATGATTTGGAGCGGGCTACCGTTACCGGAAGCAATACACCCGGATATAAAACCATATTACGCAGCGGAAGTATAGGAAGGACATCGCCTGAATTAATATTCAACTCAGAAGTACGTTCATCGAGTGAAATAATAGGGAACATTTCTGTGGATCCTATCATATCATCTGAAAATAAATTATCGAAAGGGTTATTCATTATTTATTCGGTGTTATTGCTGCCATTATGGCACAAGTTCAAGAATACTTTTTATTTATGAAAGTTATGAAACAACTAAAATCTTCATTTCAACTGATTTAGTATAATTTCACTACCAGGTAATAATGTTATTTCAATTGCTATGCCAAAAAACAATTGAAAATGATTTAAATGCAATCAATAAAGCCTACTTTTGCAAAGAATCTAAGAATGAAATCACATAAAATTAAATATTTCTTCCTTTCTTTGATTTATCCGTGTTTCGGGCAACCAATAGAAAGGATATGAAAAAACTTATTCTTTATCCCGATTCAAAAATATGAGACATTCTAAAATACTGTTTTATCTTATTATTCTTTTTACCGTTTCTTTACAAGTGAATGTTTTTTCTCAACCACTCATCAACGATATAGTGCCTGATAATAAAAGACTGAATGTTGAACAATTAGAATCAGCAATCAAATCAGAATTATTACTTTCGCAGAACATCGCAGAACCTAAATCGTCTTTCATTAAAAAATATTACGAAAACAATTTATTTAAATCCGTTTGGATCCCTGCTTCAATCAACACACTTAAAATAGACACCTTACTAAATTTTATCGCACACATTGAAGTACATGGACTTAAGCCCGACCAACTTGGGTTTAGAGATATTTCAAAATTGAGAAATGAGCTTGCCAAAGGGAACATTAGTTATTTACAATTGGCAAAACTGGAAATTATAGTTTCAAATATTTATATACAGTATTGCTCCGGCATGAAATATGGATTTATTAATCCGGGTATTTTTGAGGCTTACCATAAATCGATTCAAAAGGCTGATTCTGCATTTATATGGAATTGTTTTAAAGCCCAGAAAGCACATTTATTAAATTATTTATCCAAAATTCAACCGAGGACTAAAGCATACCTTTCATTGCAGGCTGAAAAAGACAATTATAATTTTTTTATTGATTCAATCTTCACTCCAATCCCCCTTCTTTCTGAAAATCAAACTATTAAAATTGGCACTTACCATTCCTCGCTTCCAATCATAGCCCGTCGGTTGATGATTACTGGCGAATTACCCTACGACCCGGCGTATCAGACTTCGTATCAGACTTTCAACTACAAGCTACTAAAAGCGATAAATCTGTTTCGAAATAAAACAGGATTGATGATTGACCAAGAAATCGGAAACAGTACTATAGATGCACTAAACATGACCTTTGCTGAATACATAAAAAAGATTGATGTAAATCTCGAACGCCTGAGATGGGTGCCATTAACTTCGCTTGGTAAAAAATACATTCGTGTCAATGTGGCAGATATGACACTTAAAGCATTTAAAGATGACACGATAGCATTAAACATGAAAGTTTGTGTCGGAAGCCAGAAACATATGACTCCATTATTACAAAGTAAGATTTTCGAACTCGTTATAAATCCAACATGGACGGTTCCAAACAGTATTATCATTAACGAAATAGCAAAAATTGCATCTAAAAACAAATCTTATTTCGAACGCAATCATATTCGTGTCTACTTACAGGAAGCTGAAATTGATCCTTCTACTGTTGACTGGACTAAAATAAACATCAACCATCAACCGTATAAACTCGTTCAGGATTCCGGGAATGCAAATTCGTTAGGGCGTATAAAATTCAATTTCAAGAATCCTTTTAGTGTCTATTTACACGATACCAATTCAAAAGGTACTTTTAAACATCACAACAGAGCTGTCAGTCACGGATGCGTAAGGGTGGAACGACCTCTAGAATTAGTAAATTTTTGTTTCCCCGATTTAAATCCTATCTATAAAACGCAGATAAAAAAGAATGACTTGTTAAAGGATAAAATCAGGCATTCAATTGATTTAAATGTTATAAGTAAATCGGGTAAAGAAATGCTAAAAAGCAATCCCAAACAGATGAGAATAAAAAGAGTCGTATTGAATCCTTACGTCCCAATAATTATGGATTATCAAACCTGCTTTATAAGTACAAAAGGAAAAATACTATTCAGAGATGATATTTATCACTTGGATAGTCTTTTAAATAAGCAGCTCACAGATATCCGCCAAAATCTTTGACAACGCTTATTCCTACACAGCTTATTTTAATGAAATATAGAAATTTAAAAATTAACTATTTAAAGTTCTGACCAAATGATTTTGCCGTCATTTCTTCAATACTAACACGCCATATTTTCACATTCATCAATGCCGGTTTCGAATATTTGAAAGTCTTGTCTGTATAATTTTTCATGGTCAGATTCATAGCATTTTCTTTATCTGCTAAGTCTTCAATGAAAGTAACCCTTCCTTTACAAACGACGCTTTTTGAAAGCATGCTGTAGCTACAGGCTACATCAGGGTGTTGATATACTAATTTCCTTTCGGAGCAAAAAGTGATGCATATCCTGTTGTCGATACCTATCAGACTTATATGCTTCCCCTCAGGACCTGAATGTAAAATTATCTCACCTTCTGCATATCCAAAATTCATTGGAATCACGTATGCTGAACCATCACGTTCAGTCAAACCAATGAAACAAACATCACAGTGATGAATAATTTCTTCTATTTCTTTTTTATCTGTTATAAAACTTGTTCTCATTTGTTATATTTAAAACACAAATATAGTAAATTCGAACCGATTATCTGACATCGTCTCAACAAAACAATACGATCATTTTAGAATAGGATAATATTTGCACACAAATCTTGTAAGTGTGCAAATAATTAATATCTTTGTACAACTTTTATACAGAATAAATATGAAAAAATTCCTTTTTACTATCGCTTTCCTGTTGACAATGATTGTAACTGTCAATGCACAGGCCGACAAAATTATTGGTAAGTGGAAAACAATTGATGACAAAGATGGCAGTGCAAAATCCATTGTATACATCTTCAAGGCAACCAACGGGAAATATTACGGTAAAATTGATAAAATGTTTAAAGATTCCGAAAAACGGTGTATAGAATGCGAAGGGATCAACAAAAACCAACCCATTCTGGGAATGATTATTATCAATAATTTAATTGAGAAAGACAATAAGCTCACTGGCGGTACGATCCTTGATCCGAAAAACGGTAAAGTTTACAAATGCAACCTAAGTATCGAAAAAGGTGGTGACAAATTAATTGTTCGGGGATCACTTGATAAAAGTGGATGGATTGGCCGATCTCAAACATGGATTCGTGTAAAATAACATTTACAGGATTATTTCTACTGTAAAAAAGAGTTGTTTTTAATAAAACCTATATATTTTTAGTTAAATAATACTAACACGGCAAAAATAGTTATCAAATATGTTGTATAACATAAATTTTAGCATTACATTTGCAATGTGTTTTTCATGGTATTAGATTTAAGGTTAACTAAAAGATTGGGTTGTCGGGAGACAACCTTTCTTGTTTTTATAAACCACACATAATGAACACAATATCCAACCGATTATATAACAGTTCTGCGTTAGCATTCCCCAAAGCAGGTAAAACCATATGGTGGCTTTTAAAAATCATATTACCAATCAGTTTAATTGTCAGTTTTCTTCAATATTGGGGCATTGTCAGCCTGATAGCAAGCTTTCTCTCTCCTGCATTCTCATTAATCGGACTTCCCGGTGAATCGGCAGTTGTTTTTATTACCAGTATCTTCCTTCCACTCTATGCACCGATAGCCATCATCTCAACTATACCGCTTGATATACGTGAGATAACCATTCTGGCTCTTATGTGTCTTATCTCTCATAATTTGTTTGTTGAAACAGCTGTTCAAAAGAAGACAGGATCGTCAGCACTTATCATGTTTTTCCTCAGGTTATCCGCCTCTTTAGTTGGCGCTTTCATACTTAATCTGCTTTTACCTGAACATATCGGATCCAGTCGGACAATTCAACAAAGCATTGTCTTTCTGAATATTCAAGACATGCTCTATAGCTGGATAATCAGCGCAGGGTTACTGTCTTTGAAAATTTCATTGATTATTACCGGATTACTGATACTTCAAAACATTCTTAAAGAGTTCAATATTCTTATTGTGATTGCACATACATTCGCCCCACTCATGCGACTTATGGGGCTTTCCAACGATTGTTCATTCCTTTGGTTTATTGCTCAGACTCTCGGTCTTGCCTACGGGTCAGCTGTTTCGATTGAAGCAGTAGAAAACAGAACTATTTCATTAAAAAACGCTGATCTTCTCAATTATCACATCGCTATCAACCATTCATTGCTTGAGGATACCCTGTTGTTTGTTGCCATTGGAGTTCCTTTCGGGTGGATTGTTGCACCCAGGCTAATCTTAGCGATTTTGGTTGTTTGGAGTGTTAGAGGAATTGCAGAAATAAAGTGTAAAATAAAAGGCGTTAGCGAAGTTCTTGTTAACAGGTATTGATTCTGTCGGAAAATATAAAATCCTTCGAAATTACAAAGTGGATAATTTGAACAAAAAGATCAGGAAAAGGTCCATTATTTCATTTATTTCAAAGTAAATAAGACTTAACACATTCGTACATTTAATCAAACCACTATCTTTGCTAAATTAAAACATTTGAAAGTTATAATATCACACAATATGTCGAATACAAAAAAAATGCTTATAGAAGTTGCACGTCAACTATTTGCTGCAAATGGGAAAAAAGATGTTACCATGAACGACATTGCTGAAGCATCAAAAAAAGGACGCCGGACTTTATATACCTATTTCAATAATAAAGAAGAGATATACAAAGCCGTGATAGATAAAGAACTTGATCAGATACTTGAAAGACTCAATGTGGTATCAGCTCAAAAGGCAGAGCCTGATGAAAAGCTCAAATGTCATATTCTCACTCATTTAGATGCCGTAAGGTATGCTGTAAATAGAAACGGGTCACTTCGTGCCGATTTTTTCAGAGACATCTTTGAAGTGGAACGCAAGCGTAGAAAAATAGACGTACAGGAGATTGCTCTGATCCGTGCCATTATCACTGAAGGAATAGAAAAAAACATCTTCAAACGAATGGATATTGAATTATCATCCATCATCATTTTTTATGCCATCAAAGGACTTGAAGTTCCATATATCCGTCAGAATATAAGCACTGATTTTGAAAAAAACAAAAACAGCATTGTTGAATTTGTTTTTATGGGAATAAAAAAGAAACAGTCATAATATTCATTTTGAATATTATGACTGTTATACATAGTGATAAAAAAAGAAACAATGCGATTAATTTAATCCAGCCCTATCATTCGCACTTGTTTGTTGATAGATGACTTCTCTCATTTTACAGGTACATTCGCATTTGCCTGTCTCCAACAATCCACTTCTTTGCAATAAATCAAATTCAACTTTAAAGTTCTCCGAAAAGATTCCTGCCTTTAAATTATCTTCTATCTGACCCTGTGTCCACCATTTGGTTTGAACAAGATTCTCCTGTTTAAATTTATATTCCGCCTGCAAACAACTGACAAACAAAAAAGCATATTGATTTTCGTTTTTTCCTACCACCGAAAAATTTGATAAATACATAAACCTGAAATTATTCAGTGCATATTTCTCTTCACCCGATCGCTCTACACATTGCTCAATCGTTTCACCTATTTTTACATGATTTGATATGGATGAATCCCACAAATCCGGAGATTCAGGATCATTTGAAGGTCTTTTTTTCAGTAGCACCATACTTTTATCGATTAAAAGCACATGTACTACAGGATGTGTATATTTTTTTTCATCTTTCAGACTAGTCAAATGTTCAATACTCCCAATTATTTTACCCTGAGCACCTACTATCGGCCACCATTCTTCTTTAAATAATTTATACCGGATCAATTCAACGCGAAGTATTTCATACATCGCCAGGAAGACAATAATACCCAGATAAATGTACTGGAGCATTAATTGATAAATTGTATTATCTTTTATCGTTGCTTCTACTATCAGAGATACTGACACATACACAAATAGAATAATTGTCAATGCCTTTATAACCCTGTACAATTCATTAAAATTGTTCGACATGGGAATCAGGTAAGAAATCATTCCAGTTATTAATTTCTGAATTTTCTTGCGGAATGCAAGTAAAACCATCAAACATAAAAAAACAACAGATTCATAAATCAACGCATTACTTACAATTTTAACAGGAAGTAATGTTTCTATACTTGCTATAATTCCAACAGCAAAGTATAATATCGTGAATATTAAATGCCATGTAAATATCTGGTTATAGACAAAATACATATAAATTAAAAGCCCTATCGCAATTGGAAATGATATTTTCCACCCCAGTGTCATTCCAAAGAAATCATCCACTACTAAAAATATCAGTAGTGGTAACATATGCAGTACCGGATTGAAAAATGATTCTTTTATCTGTTTTCTAAATTTTCTCATGTTCTTTCAGCTATATCATCGAACTTGTAACAAAATCCGGACATTATAGTTTAATTTTCAACAGAAAAATATCCATAACAGTTAAAACGTCATCATTCTACTGACATACTTCCCGATAATATCGAATTCGATATTTACAACTGTACCCGAAATTATTTCATGAAAATTGGTATGTTCGTAGGTATATGGAATGATGGCCACCTGGAAGGATGAATCGGTAGGATAACAAACCGTTAAGCTTACACCGTTCACGGTTACCGATCCTTTATCAACAGTCATATATCCTCTTTTTGCCATGAGTTTATCAAACGGGTATTCAAAGGTATAATACCAACTTCCATCTGCTTCTTTTACTTCTTTACAAACAGCTGTCTGATCGACATGACCCTGTACGATATGACCATCCAACCGACCATTCATGAGCATGCTACGTTCGAGGTTCACTTTATTACCGGGATGCAATAAACCCAAGTTACTACATTTTAAAGTTTCACTAATGGCAGTGACCGTGTAGGTATCATTCGTTTTTGAAACCACGGTCAGACAAACACCATTGTGAGCTACACTCTGGTCAATGGTGAGTTCATTTGCAAACGAGCATGACATGGTGATGTGTAGATTTTCTTTTTCTTTTCTTAGTGCAACTACCGAAGCTGCTTCTTCTATTATTCCTGAAAACATATTGTTTATTTATAATTTTAGTATCCGTCAAAAGCCGGACAGGTTTTACAATTTATGTATTATTATAATCTTTCGTGATACGTAAATTACAATTCAGGTAATTCGCATTTAATTCCTGCAATTTTTAATCCTACGAACGCGATACACTTTTCACTCCTTTTACAATCCGTATTTTTTTTAATATTCCTTCCAGTTCGTGGGTGTCATTTACCATGATGGTTAAGTTCCCCGTGAAAAGTCCGGCGTTCGAATCAATGGAAATTGAACGCAGGGATATATTTTTTTCTTTAGAAATCAGAGATGTGATATTTGTAACTATACCAATATCATCAAGCCCTACAATTCGCAATGTTATGGGATATTGCGAGCCGATCGATTTTCCAGACCACCGTGCTTTCACAATCCTGTATCCAAAACGTGCTATCATTTGCGGGGCGTTCGGACAATCGGTTTTATGTATCTTTATTCCTCCGATGACAGATACGAATCCAAAAACATCATCCCCGTAAATCGGATTACAACATTTAGCCAACCTGAAATCAACACCTTTCAAATCTTCACCAATTACCAGAATATCTTCTTTTCCGGAAGTATCTATAGGTTGTATTTCATTCGAAAACGTGTCGGCTTTTCGCAATTCCGAGAAATCTGTGATCGTCGGTTTATCTAAATCCAGATAGGCATCACGGACCACATGCATATCCAGTTTTTCATGAGCGATTTCCTGATAAAAATCACTGACTGTGGTGAAACCCTTTTTCTTGGCAAGCCTGGATATTTTACCATCATCCAGTTCAATTTTCCAGTTTTTAAATCGCCTTATAATGGTTTCACGTCCCATTTCGGCATCCTTAAATTCAACTTCTTTCAACGCCTGCCGGATCTTTGTTTTCGCTTTTGATGTAGTAACAATGTGCAACCACGCCGGACTTGGTTTTTGTGTCGGTGAAGTGAGCACTTCAACCTGATCGCCATTGTTGAGAACATATTTGATGGTCATATTTTTACCATTCACCTTTGCTCCCACGCATTTACATCCCAATGCCGAATGAATAGAAAAAGCAAAATCCAGTGCGGTTGCCCCCTTTGGAAGTTTATGCAAATCCCCGTTTGGAGTGAAAACAAAAACTTCTTTATCGTACAGGTTCAGCTTGAATTCATCCATAAAGTCAACAGCATTCAATTCAGGATTTTCGAGTATCTCACGGATACTTTTCAACCATTCATCCATACCCGACTCACTCTTTATGCCTTTATATTTCCAATGGGCTGCAAGTCCTTTTTCCGCGACTTCATCCATACGTATCGTACGTATCTGCACTTCAACCCATCTGCCTTCTGGTCCTAACACTGTTGTATGCAGACTTTCATACCCATTTGTTTTAGGGATAGATAGCCAGTCTCTTAGTCGTTTTGGATTTGGCTGATACATATCTGCCACTATCGAATAAGCCTGCCAGCATGCCGCCTTTTCTTTTTCCAGGGGGACATCGAAAATGATACGAATGGCAAACAAGTCGTATATATTTTCAAAAACAGTGTTTTGTTTTTTTATTTTCGTATAAATAGAATGAATACTCTTTGTGCGACCTTTTATTTCAAATTTAAATCCCAGTTCATCCAGTTTATCTTTCAGCGGGGAGATAAATTCAGAAATAAACTGATCCCTTGACCGCTTGGTTTCGTTCAGTTTATGCGCTATCTGGCGATATATTTCACGATTGGTATGTTTTAACGACAGATCTTCCAATTCGGTCTTTACAGCGTATAAACCCATACGATGTGCCAGGGGGGCATATAAAAACGATGTCTCACGTGCAATGTTCTGACGGTTTTCTTCAGGGAACATTTCCAACGTTCGCATGATTTGTAAATGTTCGGCAATGATGATCAGAATCACTCTGACATCTTCGGCAAAAGTAAGGAAGAGCTTTCTGAAGTTCTCAGTTTCCAGGGAAGCATTACGTGCATACAGTTCACCCACGCGGATCATCCCCTGGATGATCGATGAGACCTGAGTATTGAATTTATTTTCTATATCGGAGATACTGAGTTGTTTATTTTCAACTAATTCATGAAAAAGCACGCTCAGAACAGCAGATTTTCCTAATCCTATTTCTTCCAGAATAATCTTGATGATCTGCATTTTATCAGATACTGATCGTCCGGGAGCTACTCCTTCCTGAGGGAAAAGAGCATAATATTGCTTTATTAATCCTCTTAATTCCTTTCTTTCATCAAAGGTAAACAAAGAGGGGTATAAAGATACCAGGTTTTTATATTGTTTTCGTAATGAGGATTTAGTTGTTGTGTTCATAATTTTGTTCATCAGGAAATGTAAACTGACATGCGTAATGAAGTATCAATCTGTTTTTATAATTAGTTTCGAATCAGTAAATTTCAAACTACTGTAAGACTCTTCATTTTTCTGTTTCCAGTATGGAAATGACTATTTTTAGAGTGTTCATTTATTTTGTAACTTACTTAATATCCATCGGATAAAAAAAAATAAATTCCATAGGAATCTTTGATCTATTTTCACACAAAGATACGACACAAAATCCAAATGTTTCAAATCCAAGTTTAAAAAATAAAAATATTAGTTTCAATTTT
>Ga0302215_10002327_pt1 | contig 13128 bp, 24 predicted proteins | sample II_Fen_N3_1_FD_194580 | JGI IMG/M metagenome (GOLD analysis project Ga0302215, IMG submission 194580) | Peat permafrost microbial communities from Stordalen Mire near Abisko, Sweden - II_Fen_N3_1 | ecosystem: Environmental > Terrestrial > Soil > Wetlands > Permafrost | place: Sweden: Abisko... | reverse complement strand
GCTTATAGCACGGGTGATGGTAGAGTAGTTAAAACAACAGGTTCTAAAAGCGAATTTGAAATAGCTAAACAATTAGAAAATAACCCAGCACCAGTTTTAAATGCCTTTGCTAAAATATATAAGACAGCAACTATCGGTAGAGATATGGTAATCCTAATGGAAGAACTATATGAGGACTCAAACATTGAAAACCTATATTACGAACTAGAAGAATATCTATCAGAACAAGGATTGCCAATACAATATCTGGGAAACTTAGATACAGACGAAATAGAACTGTCAGACGAAATGATTACATTCATGGATGAAATAGATGATATCAATAGAGCATATAGATATTTAGGTATAGAAGCATCAGACATCAAACCAGATAATATGGGACGAGATAAAACAGGAAGACTTAAAGCTTTCGATATAGAAGATAAATCAAGAAATAGATAAACAATATGAAAATAAAATTAAACGAACAAGACATCAGAACATTGGTTGAAACAGTTTTGAATGAATACCATTGGTGGGATAAACCTACTGTCGAACCTTACAACCTAGAAAAAGTAAAAAAAGAGATAGAAACAGATAGAAAGAATCGACTTGCAAATTCAAATTCGAAATCAAAAGAAGAAAAATTTGAAATTATGCAAAAACAAGCTGACATGGTAAAAAAAGCCATAGCGCTTAAAAAGCAAAAAGAAGCAGATAAAGAAGCAGAAGCAGCTAATAAAATAATCAGAGCAAAACAGGATAATGATGATTTATTAGTATACAATAAAAATTTAATTCAAAAAGAAAGAGAAGAAGTAAATTCTGAAAGAAAAGAAAATTACAATGATATACTTGAATCAATGACTCAATTAGTTAGTGAGATAGGAAGTATGAGTAAAGCGTATGATGTATTATTTAAAGACATAGAAAAAAAATATAAACCCAAAACAAGACAGTTAATTAAAAATGATTTTTTTAGAAATATTAAAAGAAGTGATTATACAACCCTATACAATATAGAGAATAGTAAAAAACAACCTAAAGAACCTAAAGAGCCACAAGAATATAAAACAAGGAAGCCAACGGAGAAAACAAGAGGGTCAAATCAAGACCTTGGAAACTTTAATCCCAGTAGACAATTGAAAAATAGTGGTGCATATTCTAGTGGACCAGAAGATTACAGATACTAAAAATAAACCAGGAAATAACACTCCTGGTTTTTTTATGGTCCTATCATAAAGTCTCGAAAAATATTTTGGAAAATTTTTTGGCAAAGTGATGGTGTAAATGATGGTGTAAATGATGGTGTAAACCAGACAAACAGGGAGAGACCTTTTCCTGACAGGTCCAATTTTTTTGGAAAAAATTTTATATGCCCAACCGTCTGCCCCAAAATGGCAAGCGGGTAGCCCCCTGGTATACAGGGGATTACGGGAGGGAGCCCTCCATGTAGGGGGGTGTTAATGATATATAAACAATGTTAACAACCTATTGCTAAGCTGTTAACCTTTGTTCACTATGTTAACGGGTGTTAAGCATGTTAACTCTTGTTTAGTTTGTTAAACTATGTAAGGTCGAGTTAATGTTTGTTAACCCGACCCTTCTGTTAAACTTTGTTAAGCTATCTCTAATTTAACACCGTTAATTGAAACCCTACTCATGATATTCGGAAGGTTAAAAGTCCTTAATGAAGCTGTACGACTGTTAATCATTTTTTCGATTAACTTTTTGGCAATTGTTTTTGGAGCAGATTTAACAATCTTAAAATCGCCTTGTACCGAAACGGTTTTATTAACACTTTGTCCTTTGATTGAAAGGTTATTTGTGTTAGTGTTAAAAAACAACACTTTGTTAAAAGCTATTGTTGCATCGGTATTTTTGTGAGCTTTCGGAGCTTGCATTTCGATAAGTGCAACTGTTAAATTTTCGGAAACAGCAGCTTTGAATTGTTCAATTGTTAAATCACCCATATCAATTGTTAAATAATTGAAGTCGTTAACGTCAACTGTTTTCACATCGAAATTGTTAAGAGAAATTGTGTCTTTAGTTACCATATTTGCGTAACTTGCAGCAACGTTAATTAAATGGCTTGCAGTTTCAGTTCCGTTTGACTTATCGGATTGATAATCAGCAATGTGAGCAAATTGAGATTTGTTAACCTCTGTTAACTTGATAAGGATTTTCAAGTTATTCAGTCCTAAATTAGGATAAGCAGCTAAAACTACATTCAACATTGAATTTTGTTCGTTTTTGTTAAAATCTTGAAAGTTTCTCATTTTGTTATTTTTTAAATTGTTACTGTTGTTTCATTTTGTTGGTACAAAGATAATACAAAGGTTTGGATTATGCAATAGGTAAATGAAAATAATTTGAAAGTTTAACATTTGGTTTATTTTATCCTTTATAGTATATATGGATAAACAATATAATAGTATTAGAATAGTATTAGAATGGTGTTTGTTTAATGCTCTTATAAATATATTGTGTTGGGTGGTACGTTTATATTGATTGAGTTTATAGCAGCTTAAAACGCTTTAAAATGCGTCACATTAAAATATGTTAAACTTTTGTTATTCTATTGTGTATATCAATTTTTTATTATACCTTTGTCAGGTCAATTGATAACAAGGACAAAGACAGCCAAGCGGGACAATTGTTAAAAGAATAATTATTTTCATTTTGCTATTGCGGGAATGAAAACAAATACTTATCTTTGCATATCATTTAAAACAAACTAAAACACATACGACAATGACAACAGCAATCGCAATTATCGAAATCACACCTTCAAATCTTGCAATTATCACAATTATTCCAACGATTCAGGACATTTTAAACGAGCGTTCTAATCAAATTGAGTTGTTTGGTACAGCAACAGCACACAGCGTTAAAAAGGCTTTAAGAGCCAATGGCTTCGCAACAACCCAAGCAGAAGTTTCTGAAACGTTAAAATCCAACGTATTGCCCAACATTGCAGCAACATTCAACGGAAAGTATTTAACATATTTTGAGGTTGTTCCTTCGGATGTTAAAATTCTGATGCCTGTATTTGAAATGTTGGCAATCTGCGAATAGGAAAACATTTAACAATAATTAAGCCCATATAATTAGTTTATATGGGTTTTTTTATTTACCTTTGTCAAGTCAATTGATAAGGGGACAGGAACGGGAAACAGGTTGAACGATAAAGAATGTTAAAGTTTCATTTACCTATTGCACGAATGATAAATTTTACTTATCTTTGTATAACAATTAAAACAAACAGTTATGACTTACGAAAATGCACAAAAATTAAAGGCTTTATATTTGGATTCCTTAAATCCTACTGAAACAATGAGTCAGTTAAAAGCGGGTGGAGTTACAAAACTTATGAGTTGGGGAGCCAGGAATTACACAAACTTTGACAACAAAGGGTTATTGTTTCGTGTGTCGGGATACAAGCACAAAGGTTATGTGTTAATCACATTAGCGTTTGATGATACCTACACGGTTCATTTATTAAAATTGAATTGTGATGTTGTTAAGACGATGGAGATGGTTTATTGTGATGAATTAACCGACAAAATTGATGAAGCGGTTGAAAAAGTTGCAGACTATGAAAATGTTGTTAAAAAGACTTACGGGTGGAAATAAGAAACACGAATGAGTATCTTTTAACTTATATTAAGTCCATATCTATTGTAGGTATGGATTTTTTTATATATCTTTGTGTAACAATTAAAAACAATATAACATTATGAACAAGTCAACAAGTCAAGTCGTTCTTCAGATTTTAGTTTCTATTGCAATGATAGTATTTTATGTGTTCATTGCATACAATGTGATTGATGGTTTAATGGAAGCCACAGCAATCCAAGGTTTTTCGGGAATCATGTTATTGCTCATTGGTTTTGTTGCGTTGGTAGTAAGTCTATTCAACTTAGATAAGTTATTCGATTAAAAATATAGTCATGTTTTAGTTGAAAAAGTTCTATTTCCTAGATATAGAATGATAAAAAACGAGGATGGAACATTTTTTCAAGAAAGATTTTATAATAATTAACAACATGAGTAAGCACAATTCAATATAACGACATAGTTTGTTAGTACCGATTTAGAAACTAACATTTTTAAATTCCCTCGTGATGGAAACACGGTGGTTTTTTGTGTGGTTCCGTGTAGGGTGTTGAGTTGTTGTTATCAATTGACTTGACAAAGGTAAGGTAAAATTTCCATATATGCAAGCTTTTTGTGTTAAATAAATAATTATTCTTTTAACTAAAAATGTTTGGTAGTATGGATTAATAGTGTTACTTTTACATATCATTTAAAAACAAAACAATATGATAGCATTATTTATTTTTATTTTAGTTTTGATTGGTTTTGGTTTAAGATTTACCATTCAACTCTTATTCATTGTTTTTGGATTCATTGTTATGGGTGGTTGGTTCCTATTTGTATTAATGTTTATTTTTATATTAATACTATGTTAAGAACATTATACATTGTAAAAGCCAGTGACAAGTTAACGCCCGAAACGGTTAAAACTTTTTATTTAACAACTAAACTATTTGACGAGGTTAAATGGGAAGCTCACAAAGTTATATTTCATTATGAAAAAGTACACGTTTATGGCGTACCAACAGATGTTAAATTATCAAAGATTGTAGATGTAGAAACTTTCTTTCGTTTTAAATGTAAGTTTTAACAGTTATTATTTGGTAGTATGGATTAATAAACTTATCTTTGCATATCATTTAAAACAAAAAACGTTATGGCTACAAAATTAACTTATGTAAGTGGTTGGAGTACTTCACCAACGGAACGCAAAAAACGCATATTTGACCAAGAAAGTGAAATGACAGTAACTGTTATATCTGACAGTGTTGAGAACGCTAAGAAGGGTTTAATTCAAGAATTTGAGGGGGAAACTACTATCGCTGGGTTTACTTATAATGTGACAGTACACGATTGCCATAAGACAGAAGAAAATAACAATTTTTCATTCAAACTGACAAGGAAGTTAATAAGCATTAAAAAATAGGAATAAGTTTGGTAGTATGAAGATTTTAATATATCTTTGTACTATCAAATTAAAACAAATAAAACGATGGCTACAAATTATTATCAAGACCAAATGGCAAGACTGACTGACAAGACCACAGTCACAGTACATTTTTCAGATTTTGGGGGTAACGCTACAAAGCACATGAATTTAAACAATGAAAGTATTGATGTATTTATTAGCTTTTTACAAGCTGAAAAGAAACGGATGCAGAATGAAGTTAAAGCAACCGAAGAAGAGTTAAAAACTGTTGTTGTATTCAAGAGAGAGGGTACAGAAGTTTGTGCTATGATGCCTTATGAAATTGCAGACAGACAGGGAAATATAACAAGCTATGCACACGTAGGACAGCACACAGCTGCAAGCCTTAAATATGCCAAAAGCCTACCGAATGCCACGCCCGAAGAGTATGAAGCTCTTAAAACAGAATTGGAAGCTGCGGGATATTCTTTTAAGTTAATAAGAAGTATCAGAACGGAAAAATACATAAAAGCTTACAAAGCCATGTTACAAGAAAAATAAAAACATTAACATAAATTAAGTCCACAGCTATTGCAGTTGTGAATTTTTTATTGTACCTTTGTCAAGTCAAATTGATAAGGGGACAAGTACGGAAGCAGAGACAATCACAAATAATGTTAAAGTTTTGTTTACCTATTGCGAGAATGAAAAAGTTTACTTATCTTTGTATAACAATTAAAACAAAAACAGTCATGGAATACAAGAAATTTTTAAAAAGGTTAGCAGCTTTAACTGACGAAAACAGCCACAATGAAGCCCGTATTTTAATCGCAAAACAATTTGGATTCACTTTGCAGCTTGGGCAATTACAATCCATTAAATCAATGCATGAAATGATTGGACATATGCCACAGGATTTAATAAACAAACGTACTGACATAACCGCCCGAATGATGGAACGTATTGAGAAAACAAATGGTATTGAAATGATGAGAGAAGTTTATTCAAAACTTTAAGTTAAATAATTTGGTAGTATGAAGATATTAATTTATCTTTGTACTACAAATTAAAACAAGTGTATTATGAGATTAATTAAATTTATTAAGCGGATTTACAATGAAAACTTTTTAGTTTTTGATGAATGTCATTCAATGGGTTGTACTGAAAGAAACCCAGGTTTTACACTTTGCACTTACAAAGGAACAAAACGTAGAAAATTAATATCCACAGAATTTCATGATTAAAAAGAATTAGCATGGTTCCACTACAAAGAAATTATTTCAACCCACAGACTTTAAGAGAGTTTAACGAGAGTAGGTTATTAGCTACTGACATTATCACAGGGAGAGAATTTAGGAGACTTAAAAGAAAACAACAACGTAATAATTAAAGCAATGGGAAAGACAATAAAAAGAAAGCCTGAGGACGATAAGAAATGGAAATAGTATAACAGTTGAACGGACGTTTAATGAGCGTAGATACAAAGTAAACTGTATAAAGCCAATATCTTTTTAGATGTTGGTTTTTTTGTGCCTTGTTGTTAACCGTTCACAGTAGGATGTTTTTGTCCTTGTTATCAATTGACTTGACAAAGGTAAAGGAAATTTTCCATATATGCAAGCATTTAACAAAGATTAACCGAAAATAAATAAGTGCTAATGTTTATGTAAATGTTTTGTAGTATGGATTCTTTTTCTTATCTTTGTATCAACAATTAAAACAAATAAAGCCATGTGTACAATCACAACCCAACAGAAAGCCAAAAGAGCTAAAGAGGACATTCAATGTTTCAAGTTTGTAATAATGAAACAATCTGACGGTGGAAACAAAACTTTATTCCTAAGTCCTTACCAAAAGTATGAACTTTTAATCAATAAATTGGACAAGGCGAAATTAACTTTCCAACAAGAAACGGAAGGTTTTTTCACACCTACAGACCAAAGGGAAATGGATTTTTTCTATGTTGAACGTGGTCAATTGAAAAATGAAATTAAAGGTAAAGTTCAATCAATTGAATGTGGGTTCCATGCCTGCCTAAACAGTGAACGAATTGAAAACGGTGTCAACAGTTGTGAAAGGGTGATTGTTAAATGTATCATTCCAAAAGGTTCGCTTGTTTTTTACGGTTCCGAGGGGTTAATTGTTTCAAACAAAATGATTGTAACCGATGAAATCGTACTAAGATATACACAATTGAGTATCTTTTAACATTAAAAGTTTGGTAGTATGAAGTATTTTATATATCTTTGTACTACCAAATTAAAACAAACAATGATATGAAAATAGAATCTAAGAATTGGATATTAAAAATTGAACAAGAGGACAGCGCACAGAATCCACGTTCAACTGACTACACGGATTGCAATGTTGCTGAAATGGTATGTTTTCACAGAAACTACAATTTAGGTGATAATGACCACAGTTATAGACAAGCTGATTATAACAGTTGGGATGAAATGGAAGCTGCAATTATTAAAAATGAAAAGGTTGCACTTATCAAACCCTTGTATCTTTATGAGCATAGTGGTATAACTATTGCCACAACTCCTTTTGAATGTCGATGGGATAGCGGACAGGTTGGATTTGTTTTCATAACCAAGAAAACAGTATTAGCTGAATTAACAACAGGCTCCAAGTACTTCACTAAAAAGCTAATGCAAAAGGTTATTGATGCTATTAATTCAGAGGTTGAAACTTATGACCAATATCTTACAGGTGAGGTGTATTGGTTCAATACTGAAAACAAAGAAACAGGAGAACAAGACAGTTGTAGTGGTTTTTACGGTTCCAACATTTGGAAAAGCGGGATGAGTGACCATATTGATGCTGATTGCATAACAGAATTATATCCACAGCTCAAAGCAGAATTTGGGGAGGACAAAGAGATTGAACTGATGATTGAAAAAGTATCAAATTTAGTAGAAGCATTAAATGTTTAGTTGTTAATTGTTTTATTGTTAGGAAGTGGTTGCCCGTACTGGGTGACCATTTTTTTGTGCCTTGTTGGGTTGGTGACCAATTGACTTGACAAAGGTAACGTAAATTTTCCATATAAACAAGCGTTTAACAAAGTTTAACTTGAAATAAATAACTATTAAAGTTTATGTAAATGTTTTGTAGTATGGATTCTTTTTCTTATCTTTGCATAACAATTAAAACAAACGATTATGCAAGTATCAAGTTTAGTTATTGAAGTCACACGTAGATGTAATATGAGTTGTGAGCACTGTTTAAGGGGTGATGCAATGAACCTTAACATTAATCATAAATATATTGATTCTTTGTTAGAACAGGTTACAGAGATTGGAAACGTAACTTTTTCGGGTGGGGAACCAAGTTTAAACCTTGAAACATTGGAATACTTTTTGTCAGAGGTTAAACGGTTACATATCTATGTAGATTTTTTTTATATTGCTACAAATGGTTTAGTAGTTAGTGAAGAGTTTGTTATGTTCTGTTTAAAAATGTACTCTTATTGTGGAATGAAAGAAGATTGTAGGGTTGATGTTTCAAATGATATGTACCATGCCCAAGAGGGTGATTTTGACCTTGATTTATTATCTGGTCTATCTTTTTTTGGTCGTAAATTTGAAAATGATGGATATAATTACCGATATGGTAAAGATTCAATGTTAGTTAACGAGGGTCGTTCTAGTGATGGTAACGGACACAATGTTACAGTTTATGACATTGAGTCAATGGATGATTTTAACGGAGCCACCATTTATTTAAACTGCAAAGGTGAAATTATTAACGGTTGTGATTGGTCTTATGTTAGTCAATCAAAATACAAACTTTGTGATGTGTCAGAGTTAACAGGATTTTTTGAAAAGATTGAAGCTTATGAATTAGAATTAGATTAACAATTATTAGCCTAAAAGATTTGGTAGTATCAATTATTTTACTTATCTTTGTATCAACAATTAAAACAAACAATATGCCAAACGTAAGAATTTACACAAAGGGTCTTAAAGGTGGAAAAGCTATTAAAGACATTAACTACACCGCTATTTTTCGGGTGATGAAAAGATTATATCAGTTGATAATTTTAAGGGTGTAAGTGAAAATTATATGCAGCGTATGGAGCCAATTATTTGTATCTTTGAGGGTGGCATTGTCAGTAGCAATGTAATTTTCGAGGGAACACACCAACAACTTGTGGCAAGGTTAATGAATCTTAAAACACTATCAGCTATTTCGTAATTCAAAAGTATTTACTTATCTTTGTAGTATAATAATAAAACAAATAAAATCATGTTGAATCCGAAAGTAGATTATAAAGGTAGAAAAGTGACAGTGTTTAACACTAAGTTTAAGACAATCAATGATAAGGAATATACTATCATTGGACAATTCCCAAATGAGCGTGGCGGGTTAATCTTTGAGTTGAATGTGTCAAACCCAGAGAGCAAAAAAAGTGAACCTTTATGCATTAAAGAATCAGAATGTTCAATTATTAAATTATAATACACGAATGAGTATCTATTAACAATTCTTAGTGGCTGTGGCACGTCACAAAACTGACAGTCTAATTTAATAGTGAGCCTCGGAAGTTCACACCGTGGAGTTAAACACTTCGTAACGTCTTACACGTGGTTAATAGTTAGGATAGGTTTTACAGTTCAAGTCTGTTGGGATTGTTAAAAGATATGAAACGTTTGGTAGTATGGATTCTTTTACTTATCTTTGTATCACAAAACAATTAAAAAATACGACAATGGTAGAATTAACGACAGAACAACAGATTGAAGTTTTAAAGCAAGCAAAAAAAGAGCTTAAAAATTGTTATGGTCTTTGTGGTGCAATTAGAAATGCTCACAACAGATTATTTTCTGAAAATGCTGACAGTAGGCTTGAACCATTTGAGGTTATACCTTTGTTCACAAATGAAAATGCTGTAATTGCTTGTAAGAAGCACAAAATGAAAGTTCCAAGGATTGATGGGTATCGTTCATTTTGGTGGAACACAGATACAAGTTCAGACCGACCACGTTACACAGTAATCAATTGGCTGATTAACGAATTAAAAAAGAAACTTTAACATTAAAAATTTGGTAGTTCCAAGTAAATAGCTTATCTTTGTATCAACAATTAAAACAAACGAGATATGAAAAAAGTAATTTTCTTTATGCTAATCATTTTTTTAGCAAGTTGTTCTTCTCATAAAAATTGTGGTTTGAAAACTCCAATTGGAATTAAACACAATACTACTCATTACGCCTACAGAGTAAATGTTAACACAGGCATTCGTAATTAATTTACCAAAAACACTGAAAACCAATGGAACGGATAAGAGGACAGACCAATTAGACTAAACTAAAATCAACGAGACTAAACTTATATAGACAGTAGTAACTCCCGTAATACACACTCGGAAAATGGCACGAAATAAAGGACGACCCTAAAAAGGGGATAAGCTATACAAAAAAAGAAAAACAAAGAGATAACATTATTTAACGATATATATTTGGTAGTGTCAGATGAAAAGCCTACCTTTGTATTATAATAAAATAATAAGGAAAGCGTTTCTTATTGACTGAAACAACAAATACATTTAAAAACCTGGAAATCGCACTCAGTCCGTTTAATTACGGTGGATATAGGCGACCCGCACTCGACATTTGGGCTAATGGACTAACAGTTCATTTCCGTACCGTGGTTTAGCTATGAAATAAGAGCAACCTCGTTAATGGTCTACCCTTGTTCGGCAAGCGGATATATGAAGAACAAAACAATGTATTATAATAGGGTTGCAGCCTTGTTGGTTGAAGTAGGTATGATTATATGTTGGTACTCTCGCAAGGGTGTAAATGGGTTCCAAATGGCGGAGCCCTGCCAACATGGTTAACTTTCACTGCAATGACAGTGAGAAACGCTCTCTTTACTATTTTAAAATTAGCAGTAATCCTTGAGGTAGAAGTACCAAGATAGACGCTGTATCCGATGGTCTTTATTGACCAAAACGGTTAACGGTCACGCAACTTAGACTTGCCAATCAGACCCTCTTGTTAACCCTTAGAAACCCTTAACTTAATCCGAACCGTTTGAAAACGTAACAAACATTGGATAAAAGGTTAAGGGCTTTTTGTGTTTTATTAACTACCAAAAGCTTGTATATGTCAGATTTTTCTTGTATCTTTGCAGTATCAAAATTAATAACAATAGCTATGATAACAACAACAATTCTAAGGGTAGAGTACACAGATGGTTGGGGTATTTTTAGGAGCCAAGCATGGAGACAATTGAGTAATTCAGAAGATTTTATTAATAGACATAAAGAATTTCCAACACCTCAATACGATGCTTATATTGACCGTGAACCCGATACGGATGAATTTTGTGCTTTTAAATCCATTGAACAATTCCAACAATGGGTAACTCCAACAGAGATTAAAGAGCTTATTAAAGAGGGTTGCAAGGTCTTATTGTTGGATGTATCAGCATGGGTAACAGGTGAATTTCAAATGCTATACAGGAAAGAAAACATAGTTCAATCAAAAGATATAAGTGAGTTGTTTATTTAACTTAAAAAACTTGCATATGTCAATTTCTTTTAGTATCTTTGGAGTGTTAATTTAAATCAATAAATATACAAGTCATGAAAGAAACTAAAATGAAAATGTTACGCTATTCCATTAAATGGGCGTTAATACCGTTCATGTTATTGATGGCAATGTTAATGATGTAAAAAAACCACAAAAACATTTGGTAGTGTGAAATAGTTTACCTATCTTTGCACTATCAAATAAAACAATTTAAACAATTTATTTATGAATACTTCAAAACTTACAGTCAGTCAACGTGAAGCAGTAGCAAAAGTAGTTGCTGAATTTACTAAAATGAATGAGCCTAAGCCTGTTTCAAGTGGTTTAATCAATGTTTCATTCATTAAACAAAATGAAGCTTTTAAAGAAAGTGAACAGATACGTATTAAAGCTGCAAATGAGCTTTACAAAAAAATGGTTTTTGAAACAGCTAAATCAGACTGTGAAAAGATAAAAGGTGATTTAGCAGAATTAGGGATGAAAGCTTTTGCCCGTCAAAAATATGTTACTTCAGATGAATTTGAATTAGTCATATGTGAAAAAAACTATGATGAAAGAGGTGATTCTGACTTTGGACGTTTTAAGATTATATACAGAATAGCTGATGATTCAAGACACAACGTTTTTGTGAAAAACGAATACAAGGCGTTTGGTATTTTTATTGGTAATGTCCATTTTGTAAATGGGTTTAATGCTTGTATTAAATCAGAGGAATGCCAACGGAAAATTGCAGATATATATAAAAATTACGGAATGAAGAAAAATTAACTTAAATTATTTGGTAGTGCGAAGATTAATACTTATCTTTGCATTACCAAATTAAAACAAACAAGTTATGGATAAAGCGAAATTTATTAAAGAGCTAAAAAAGGTCTTAACAGACTTCTATTTCGATGATGAAATCAATATGGGTAAGAATATCCATGGGGATAAGAAAGTGCCTCAAATCGAATATAGGGATGAAACTAAGGATACTGTTCGTGAAGAAGGTGTACGTAGAATTTTCATTGCTACTGAAATGGGTACACCCGAAAAACAATTCCTATATAGTACTATATTTTCAAGAGGTCAAAAAAGACATTACAGATGTAAACATTTTTTTGATGCTGAAATCAAAAAGGTATTTCTAAGCGGTGCAACATACGAGCTGTTGTTAGAACAATTTAAAGAGCATGTAGATGCTGTTAACGGTTTATAGAGCCTCCATAGTGGGCTACTAGCCGAAAGGTAAAATCTGAACTGTTGAATCAACCCTTACGAAAGTGAGGGTTTTTTTATGCCTTGTTATTTGGGCTTGGGTTGAGGGTGTTGGGTTGCTGTAACTAATTGACTTGACAAAGGTACAAGAAAAATTCCATATATGCAAGTGTTTAACAAAGATTAACCATAAATAAATAACTGTTAAAGTTTGTATAAGCTATTGCACAATTCAATTCTTTTTCTTATCTTTGCATATCATTTAAAAACAAACACAATGGCAAATTTAAACAAACACATTTGGGAAGGTTGGACTGTACAAGATTTTATTAATGAATTAGAACCTTCATTCAATATGATAATGAATAATGGGTCATGGAAAACTCCATTTAAAACCCG
>Ga0302215_10002324_pt1 | contig 13143 bp, 7 predicted proteins | sample II_Fen_N3_1_FD_194580 | JGI IMG/M metagenome (GOLD analysis project Ga0302215, IMG submission 194580) | Peat permafrost microbial communities from Stordalen Mire near Abisko, Sweden - II_Fen_N3_1 | ecosystem: Environmental > Terrestrial > Soil > Wetlands > Permafrost | place: Sweden: Abisko... | reverse complement strand
ATAATAGCAATTGCAAAAAGAAATGACATGATTGTCTTCTTCATTTTTAAGACTGATTTAGATTACTTAAAGTGGGTAACTGAACTTATTACTATAATCTATTAAAAAACAAAATCAAACAATAAATTGTGCTTTATCAATTATTTTTCATTCCAAAAATCAACTTCAACAAGGTTTTACTCCCCCATGTGGAGGTTGGGGTTCTTAATATTTACTATTAATTATTTGAGATACATAATACTTGCCGATGATGCTTCAACTGTAAAAGATGTGTTATCAATGATTGAAATCCCATTTAAATTTATCTGACCATCATGACAAACCAGGTTCCATTCTCCTGCCGGAATTTCAACTCTAACAGATTTTCTGTTTCCATTATATATTACAAGTATATCTTTCCAGACTTCGTCGTTTACATGATTATTTAGCATAAAGGCAATAACATTTGGAGTATTCATATTCAAAAACTTCAAATGTTGCTGAACCATATCCTGCGTTGGCATACGGAATGCCGAATGTGATTTACGCAATGCAATTAACCCCTTGTAATAATTAAAAATGTCTTTATTTGCTGTTTTGAAATTCCAATCCAGTTGATTCACTGAATCAGGCGATTGATATGTATTGTGAATCCCTTTTTTATTTCGATAGATTTCCTCTCCTGCATACAAAAACGGAACACCCTGGGAAGTAAATACAATAGTTTGTGCAAGTTTATTAAATCGGATTAATTCCTCATCAGTTGCATTCTCAGGTTTTGATAATTTCAATTTATCCACCAGACACTTATCATCGTGGCAGGAAACATAATTAATTATCTGAGTCGGGTTATTTACATATGGTTCTTTTGAATAAATAAGTTTTGTATAATCAATGCTGTCGTGTTGAGTTGAACCAACTATTCCAAACTTAATACTTTCTTCCAGACTGTCAGTTCCGGATACAAAACCCGGTATTTGTGCGTGCATCCAGCTTCCTGTGATTGCATCGCGAATATCATCACTGAAAACAGCGATATTATCAAGTAATTTTGCATTTTTCTTTACTGCACGTTTTTCTTCTGCAAGAGGCGATTTAGCTGCCGTCCAACCTTCACCATACATAAATATTGAAGGATCAATCTTATCGAGTGCATATCGGATTGCATTCATTGTTTCAATATCATGTATACCCATTAAATCAAATCGAAATCCGTCAACATGATATTCTGTTACCCAATAAATTACCGATTCAATCATAAATTTACGCATCATAGCTCTTTCAGAGGCAGTTTCATTTCCACAACCGGAAGCATTTGACCATGTACTATCAGCATTCATGCGATAGAAATAACCAGGAGCTAACAAATTGAGATGAGAGTTTTTGCCTGCAGCAGTATGATTATAAACCACATCCATGATTACCCGGATTCCGTTTTTATGAAGTGATTGAACCATTTGCTTGAATTCCTTGATTCGTGTAACAGGATTATAAGGATTGGTTGAATAACTTCCTTCCGGAACATTATAATTTACAGGATCATAACCCCAGTTATACTTATTTTCATTCAGTTTTGTTTCATCAACAGAAGCAAAATCAAAAACAGGTAATAAATGTACATGAGTTATCCCCAGCTCTTTTAAGTGATCAAGACCCGTAGCTTCTCCGGCTGAATTTTTGGTGCCTCGTTCTGTAAAGGCCAAAAATTTACCCTTATTTTTTATTCCTGAATTTTTGGAAACTGAGAAATCACGTACATGAACTTCATACAAAATTATATCAGTAAAGTTATTAAGTGGTGGGCGCAAGTCATTTTCCCAACCTGCCGGATTTGTTTCTTCAAAATCAATAATTGCTGCACGTTTTCCATTCACTCCGGTTGCTTTTACCCACATTCCGGGTGTTTCTTCAAGCCATTTTTCTTTTATCTTTATTTGAAAAGTGTAGAATTTACCTTTCAGATTTTCGTCTATTTTAAGCGTCCAGGTTCCTTTTTCTGAACGGTCCATATCCTTTGTCTGATATGCACCCCCTTCACTTCCATTTTCATAAAGTAATAACTTCACTTCTGATGCTGTTGGTGCCCATACTCGAAACTTTGAACTTTGAGAAGTATATGTAAGTTCCAGATCAGAACCTTCATAAACAGGGTAGTCCTCAAAAGTTGTGTACTGAGGGGTTTTTGCACAACCACTTATTATTGCAGAAATCAGTAACATAAATAAGAAAGGGTTTTTCATGATTGAATTGAGTGTATTTTGTTCACTTCAAAAAATAAATATAGGATGTAAAATTCAAGTATTTTAAAATTAGTTCAATCGACCAATTTTTGGGTTATCCCATCACGTTTCATAATGGCATCTATGGTTGGTTCCTGCCCACGAAATCGTTTGTATAAAATCATTGGATGTTCGGTACCTCCTTTCATCAAAATATTTTTTCGGAATGAATCAGCTGTTTTTTTATCAAATATTCCATTTTTCGAAAAAACAGAAAATGCATCTGCATCCAATACCTCAGCCCATTTATAACTGTAATACCCGGCAGCGTAACCACCTGAAAAAATATGACTAAAATTGGGACTCATTCCAGAATTTGGAATCATTGGTAATATTTGAGTTGAAGACATAGCATCTTTTTCATAATCAATTACATCACCCTCAAAAGGTTTTTCTATTGTATGCCATGACATATCCAGATAACAGAAACTCAATTGTCGCAAACATAAATAAGCATTGTTGAAGTTTTCGGACGCTTTTATTTTTTGTATCAATTCTTCGGGAATCTTCTCTTTTGTTTTGTAATGGATAGCAAAACCATCTAAAAATTCTTTTTCAGAAGCCCAGTTTTCCATTATTTGTGATGGTAGTTCTACAAAATCACGATATACATTTGTTCCGGAAAGTGTCTCATAGGTGCATTTCGTAAGCATTCCGTGAAGTGAATGTCCAAATTCATGTAAAAAAGTTTTTAATTCATCAAAAGTCAACAATGCAGGTTTTGTGTCTGTTGGTCGGGTAAAATTCATAACAATGGTAATCTGAGGTCGGTTATCTGATTTACCGGTCATACTTTGTGCTTTAAAATCACTCATCCATGCACCTGCACGTTTACCATCACGAGGATGGAAATCTGTGTATAATACTGAAAGAAATTTCCCGTTTTCATCTGTGACATCATATGCGTCAACTTCAGAATTATATACCGGAATTTTATTATTTTTTGTAAATTTAATTCCATACAAGCGGGTTGCAAGTCCGAAAACGCCATTCTTTACATTTTCAAGCTCAAAATACGGTTTAAGCATTTCGTCATTCACTAAATATTTTTCATCTTTCAACTTTTCAGAATAATAGGACCAATCCCAGGGTTGTACCTTGAAATAAGCACCATTTTTATCTGCATAATTCTGAACTTCTGTATATTCCTTTTCTGCTTCAGGCTTATAGGCTGATAATAATTTATCTAACAGGTCGTATACATTCTTTTTGTTTTCTGCCATTCTATCTACAAGTTCATAATCAGCATACGACTCATAGCCCAGTAAATTGGCTATTTTTAAACGGGCATTTACAATTTTCCGTACATTCTCGCGGTTATCATATTCACCACCCACCATACATTTTGAGGCATTGGCCATATAGATTTCCCGCCGCAAATCACGGTTATCAGCATATTTCATAAAAGGGACATAACAAGTTGCTTTCAAATTAAGCAGCCAGCCTTCTTTTCCTGCTTTCTTTGCATTCGAAGCCAACATACCCATTAAATCTGTTGGTAATCCTTTTAGGAAATCTTTATTAGTAATCAATAAATTGTAATTGTTTGTTTCTTTTAATACGTTTTGTCCGTATTTTAAAGTCAGTAAACTTAAGTCTTTCGAAATTTCCCTGTATACTATTTTATCTGCATCTGAAAGATTAGCTCCGTTTTTTGTGAATCCTTCATAAATATCTTTCAAAAGCATTTTTTGTTCTGATGTTAATTTCAGTTGTTCTTTTTGTAAATAAACCGATTTTACACGAGCAAAAAGTTTTTCATTCAACCGGATAGAATTAGAATGTTCGGTTATAAGTGGGGAAATTTTTTCTGCAATTTTTTGTAAGTCATCGTTTGTTTCAGAACCCAGTAAATTATAGAATGGCGAACTCACTTTAGTAAGTAATGATCCTGTTTGTTCAAATGCTACAATTGTATTTTCAAAAGTTGGTGCCTGAGGATTATTAATAATTGCATCAACTTCAAGTGTATGTTGCTTCATTGCCTCCTCAAAAGCAGGAAAAAAATGTTCTGTTTTAATTTCAGTGAAAGGAGTAGTTTGATGTGGGGTTTTATAGGTTTCGTAAAACGGATTACCTGCCACAGCTGTAATGGCGAAAGCTAAAGTTGACATAAGCAAAGTAATTTTTGTTGGGCTCATTTAATTGATTAATATTTTTATATTTATAGAATTAGATTCCTTTTTATTCTTTAATTAATTTTTGAATCAAATGTTCATTTGGTGTAGTTACACGCAATATGTAAATACCTTTTGGAAAATCAGTTAAATCAATAACTCCCGACTGAAATGATTGATTTTGTATTTTTAAAATTTGACCTTTAATGTCGGATACTATCCATGAATTTATAGTATGTTTCTGTGTGTTAATATAAAATATTCCATCTGAGGGATTCGGATAAACCGGTATAGACTGGTTTGAATTATTTAAAACATTTGTAAACAGTGTAGTATCAGGATCCACTTTATAACTAATCTGCATTCTTCTCCCTTTTTGAATTTTCTGTTCAGAATTGAACAGAAAAGGAATGTAAGACGTAGTTAATTCCCCTGTATTACCACCCCAAAATTCAAACTTTGATTCAATATCATTCAAATTATTGTTTGTAGGATTTGAATAATTAATTGAAATTAAACCTCTCCAATCATTATAGATAGGTTTTGAAAGTGTTTTTTTTGTTAATTTATTATTTTTATCGTACTGATAATCATAACGAATATCATTTTTCCAAAACATTGTACTCCATCTCTGATAGGTTTCTGTTACAAGTTCAATGCTATCATTGTAAACATAATCTGTTCTTTGTGTATTTTCAAAAGATGAGGTATCGGACATCCATTTTTTAATCTGAATAGATCTTATTAATGTTGAAGTTGAATTCAAAATATAATACCAATTTATTAATTCTGAATTTACCCAGTCATTCCCGCTTTTTTCCTGAAATAGTTGAGATTTAAGTGTCCCATCTAAATTATATATGAAAGTTGAAAGAAATTGAGTCATTCCATTTCCGGATTGAAAATTTATAGTTGTTAAGGAATCGGTTTTTCCATTTTGTAAATAAGTAAAATCTGTTTCAATCGATAATATCCAACCTGTAGTTAACCATGAATATTCTTTTTTAGAAGTCAAATCAGTTTTATCATATTGATAAGCTGTTTTCTTTATCAAAGAAGCAACTCCGTTATTGAAAATGGAATGTATTTCCGAAACTAACTGCTCGTTGTTATATTCATAATCAATAGAGTAACTAAATGACCAATTATTATCCCGCCAGATTCTTTCGCGCTGACAAATACATTTATTTCCACTATAAATCCATTCGTTAAGTGATTTTCGAATCCAGATGCTGTCTTGTTGATAAAATTTAGTCTCCAATACTTTATTACCTAAATTATCATACAAATAAGAATACCTGAAAGTAGAGTCGTTATCAAAAACTTTTATTTCGGTAATCAATTGATTATCATTTGCTGATAATATAACATCCGGTAATAAAACAGAATATAGAATAACTAATAACAAGGTTGTAATAAGATACTTCATTTAAAAAATTGAATTTTTAAATTTTTTTCAAAAATACACATAATAATTCAATAGCACAACAGTAAATTTCTCTATTTTAACCTGTAAAATCTATAAAATAAGTCGGATGCTCAAAAATTATTCATTTCTTAATTTGAAGTTCTATGAATACAAAAAAACACCGCAGAAAACTTCTGCAGTGTTTTACCTGTAAATTAGAAAATTATCGGTTATACTTAATATAAAGTGGTTCTGTTGGAATATAATCATCTTTGTCCCAAAGCGAACTGGTGATCATTAAATCAGCACTATACCGGTTACATGCAATAGGAACATTATGTACCCTGCATTGACGAAGCAACATTTGAATATCTGCTTCATGAGGTTGTGGGTTTAAGTCATCAATCAGAAATACAGCTAAATTTATTTGTTTTCGAACCACTAATGCTGCAATTTCTGCGTCTCCTCCCATAGGACCTGAATTCATACATGTTATGTCAACATCAACTCCCTTTTTCTCCAGGGCTGATTGGATGAGTTTCCCGGTCGTTCCTGTACAAATCAATTTGTGTTTTGAAAGCATGTCGGCATTAAACACCGCCCAATCTACCATATCTGCTTTTCTGTTGTCATGTGCAACCAAAGCGATAGTTAATTGTTTGTTCATATGTTTTATATTATGATTGTTCATTCTGCAAAGTTAATCACTTTTCCACTCAATCTATGTAAAGTGACAAAAGTTCATGAAAAAATAACATCCCTGGTTGCTTCATTTGGAAATTTTAGCTACTTTTGCTCCTACAAGTTCAAAACTATGATTAAAAAAATTTATCTCCTTTTTTGTTTTTTGTCAATTATTTTAAGTCTTAATGCACAACATTTAAAACGTGAAATGCGTGCTGTATGGGTTGCAACAGTTGCAAATATCGATTGGCCCAGTCAACAGAATCTGACTTCGAAAGCACAGCGGGATGAAATGAGACAAATGCTGGATGAATTTGCAAAAAACAATATCAATGCCATAGTATTACAAATCCGCCCGACATCGGATACTTTTTATCCTTCTGCACTTGAACCCTGGTCAAACTGGCTTACAGGAAAACAAGGAACCCGACCAAATCCATATTACGATCCACTACAATTTATTATTGATGAAGCTCATAAACGTTGCATTGAAGTACATGTATGGTTAAATCCTTACAGGGTTACCAATTCCGACAATACAAACATCCTAAGCAAAGACCATCTGTTTTATAAAAACAGGGATTTATTTGTCAAATACGGTGGGAAAACATATTTTGATCCGGGTCTGGACGAAACCAGGGCTTTTTTAAACCGGGTAGTAGAAGATGTTGTTGAACGGTATGATATTGATGCCATTCATTTTGATGATTATTTTTATCCATACAGGGTTGGAAATGAAGATTTCCCAGATGATGTCTCTTTTAAAAACAATCCCAGAGGGTATGCCCCGAACCAAAAGAATGACTGGCGGCGAAATAATGTAAATATGGTGATTGAAGAATTGCAAAAAACCATCAAATCTACTAAACCATGGGTTGAGTTTGGCATCTCCCCATTCGGTGTCTGGCGAAATGACAATGTCGATCCAAAAGGATCAGCAACACGTGCAGGTGTTCAGAATTACGATGATCTCTATGCTGACATACTCAAATGGCTTCGTGAAGGATCAATTGATTACGTTGCGCCTCAACTGTATTGGGAAATCGGTAAGAAAGTAGCCGATTATGAAGTATTGGCTAAATGGTGGAGTGAAAATTCATATGGAAAAAATCTCTATACCGGACTATTTAATTCCCAGTTAGGAACAACAGGCACTAATCTGGCATGGCGTAATGGCAATGAATTAGTTCGTCAATTAAATTTAAATAAACGGTTTCCACAAATTGATGGGGCTATCTTTTACAGTGCGAAAGCTTTTTTGAAAAACAAACTGGGTCTTAATGACAGTCTTCAAAATAATTTTTATAAATATCCTGCTATCTGTCCCATTAATCGTAATATTAAAGGCGAAAGTTCTGCACAACCTCAAAATATACATGTATTGAGGGATGGCAAAGAATCCTATCTGATCTGGGAAGAAATAAATGAAGAAGGTGGCTGTCAAAATGCATATTATGTTGTTTATGCCTTCAAAGGAAAAAAGGTTGGCGACATGAACGATCCTTCCAATATCCTGCTCCGAACTACTGAAAATTGTGTAGACTTACGTAATTTAAACCGAAAGTTCAGAGGGAATTATACTTTTGTTGTTACAAGCATAAACAGATATAAACATGAAAGTGTACCTACTCAGGGTGTAATAAGGCGAATGTGATGATGTGTTGATGTGATAATGTGATAATGAAATACAAATCCCTTCAGCAATAAAATGTTGCAGGGATTTATTTTTTATTCTATTACCTGATTATAATATTTTATAACAAAAATCCCCGCTACATGAACTGTTGCGGGGATTTTCTATAAACTATAAACTATTTATCAGCTTTTTAATGCAATCGTTGGTTTCACAATTTTAGCAATGATAGTTTTTGTAAGTGGTTCCAAATCCATTAAAATGGTATCGCCTTCTACTACTTCACCTCCTAAAACCACATCTGCCAAACCGTCTTCCAGATATTTTTGGATAGCCCGTTTCAATGGACGGGCTCCAAACTGCACATCGTAGCCTTTATCTGCAATATAATCTTTCGCTTCCTGTGTTAGTTCAAGGTTGTATCCCATGGCTGTTACACGTCCGAAAAGTCCTTTCAATTCCAAATCAATGATCAATGAAATTGATGCTCTGCTTAATTGTTCAAAAGTAATGACATCATCAACACGATTTAGAAATTCCGGTGCAAAAGTGCGGTTCAATGCTTTTTGAATTACTCCTTTTGAGAATTCCGAATCTGACTCAGAGGTTGATGGAGTGTTAAAACCAACGCCTTTACCAAAATCTTTCAACTGACGCGTTCCGATATTGGATGTCATGATGATAATCGTGTTTTTGAAGTCAATCCGACGACCTAAACTGTCTGTTAACCTTCCTTCATCCATTACCTGAAGCAGTAAATTGAAAACATCAGGATGTGCCTTTTCAATTTCATCCAACAAAATTATTGAATACGGTTTTCTGCGTACTTTTTCAGTTAATTGTCCGCCTTCTTCATATCCAACATATCCCGGAGGAGCACCAATTAAACGTGATACACTGAATTTTTCCATATATTCGCTCATATCCACCCGAATCAATGCATCAGAACTATCGAACATGAATTCGGCAAGCATTTTTGCAAGATGCGTTTTACCTACACCTGTAGGTCCAAGGAAAATAAACGAACCAATAGGTTTACTCGGATCTTTCAAACCAATGCGGTTCCTTTGAATAGCTTTTACGATTTTATTTACAGCATCGTCCTGTCCGATTATTTTTTGTTGCAACCATTCTTTCATTTGACGAAGTTTAAGTCCTTCTGCCTGTGCTATCCGTTGTACCGGAATTCCCGACATCATTGCTACTACTTCGGCAACCTGTTCTTCATCTACCGTTTCAGGATGAAGTTGTGCTTCATCTTCCCAACGTTTCACAGCATCTTCCAATTGATATTGCAACTGTTTTTCCTGATCACGTATTGGTCCGGCCAATTCATATTTTTGTTCTGAAAGTACTTTCAGTTTATCCTTGCGTAAATCTTCTATTTTCTTTTCAAGTTCCTCTATTTCTGCCGGAACTGAAACGGTTCCTATATGAACCCTTGAACCCGATTCATCCAATGCATCAATGGCCTTATCCGGGAAACAACGATCGGTAATATACCGCTCTGTCAATCGAACACATGCTTTGATAGCCTCGGGTGTATACCGGACATTGTGGTGATATTCATACCGGTCCTGTATATTTTCAAGTATAAGTAAAGTTTCTTCTGCTGTTGTAGGATCGACCATTACTTTTTGAAAACGACGTTCTAAAGCACCATCTTTTTCAATGCTCTGACGGTATTCGTCTAATGTTGTTGCTCCTACACATTGAATTTCTCCCCTTGCCAATGCAGGTTTTAACATATTGGCAGCATCCAGTGAACCAGGAGCTCCACCCGCTCCTACTATCGTATGAATTTCATCGATAAACAGAATAACATCAGGATTTTTGGATAATTCATTTAAAATTGCCTTAATCCTTTCTTCGAACTGTCCGCGATACTTTGTACCGGCTACAATAGATGCCATATCAAGCGATACTACACGTTTGTCAAACAAAACCCGTGAAACACGCCGTTGTATGATCCGTAATGCCAGTCCTTCAACAATAGCTGATTTACCAACTCCGGGATCGCCTATCAATACCGGATTATTTTTTTTACGACGACTTAAAATTTGTGCCAGTCGTTCAATTTCCCTGTTACGACCTACAATCGGATCAAGTCTGTTTTCAAGAGCTGCCTTTGTAATATCTGTTCCAAATGTATCAAGGGCAGGTGTATCACTTTGTTTTGTGCCAGAGGATGATTGATTCGGTTTCTTTTTATTCCGGGGATCTTCATCTTCATCATCTTCGTCCTGGAAACTTGAACCCATTTGAAAATCTTTAGGTTCTTCTATATAAGCTTTCGCCTGATCGTATGTCAAATGTTCAGCAAGCAATACATCACCTGCCAGGTTATTTTTTTCTTTTAAAATAGCTAACAATAAATGTTCAGTGTCAGCAGTTTCGGCGGATAAGGAACGTGTTTCAAGTTCCATTATTTTTTTAATTCGTTCCGTGCTTTTTAAGTTTGGAATTTCTGAGCCACTGGGATCAAGGTCAGTGCGAATCTGACTTTCGATTATTTGTTTAATTTTCAACAAATTAACGTGCGATACATTTAAAATATCGATGGCTTTCCCGTTCCCGTTTCGTAAGATGCCCAACAACAAATGTTCAGGACCAACGTAATTGTTGCCTAAACGTTCAGCTTCTTGTGAGCTATAGAGTAGCACATTGTGCAATTGTTCCGAATAGTTGACTGTCATATATTGTTTCTCCTAAATGATTAGTTTACAAAAATAGTAAATAAAGAGTAAATCCGATGAATTAATTTAATATTTATAATACGTTTACTTAGTTTCAGGTTGATTTAAAATTTATCATCATAATTTATGCCAAAGTATATTCAAAAACAGTACCGAAACAGATAAGTGATTATAATCGGTAATTTTGTCAGTACATAACAGCTTAAAATGTTTATAATTATATTGATTAATTTAAATAAAATTAATAATCGATGCATTTATTCGTCAATGTTTTTATTTAATCAACAAATAATTTCTACAACTTATTACTTTTTTCAGTAGATTTGCGGGCTTAAATTCATTCTACCCGTTTTATATACAAACACCTTTAAATAAAAATAGTTTATGACTGAAAAAGTTTCTACTTCGCTTCGGGAATCCTCAACTGCCCGTTGGACTGCTCTTGCTATAGTTTCATTTACCATGTTCTGCGGTTATTTTATTGCAGATGCCATGAGTCCCTTAAAGCCAATGCTTGAAAGTCAACTTAAATGGGATAACATGGATTATGGCATTTTTACCAGCGCTTACGGATGGTTTAATGTTTTCCTTCTCATGTTAATACTTGGAGGTATCTTACTGGATAAGACCGGTGTAAGGTTTACCGGGATACTCTCTACTTCAATCATGATTATTGGTGCTGCAATGAAATTTTTTGCAATTTCTCATTTCTTTCCGGAAGGAATGGCACCTATTTTTGGAATTAAAGCACAGGTAATGTTTGCAGCATTAGGGTATGCCATTTTTGCTGTTGGAGTTGAAACTGCCGGTATAACTGTCTCGCGAATTATTGTGAAATGGTTTAAAGGAAAAGAAATGGCTTTAGCAATGGGTATGCAGGTCTCTTTTGCTCGTCTCGGAACATTACTTGCAATTGCCATTCCACTCCCAATCGCCAATTATTTTGGGGATGTTTCTATCCCCATTCTTTTTGGTGCTTTATTGCTTTGTATTGGTTTAATAGCATATCTTGTTTACGTAAGGATGGATATTAAACTGGAAGCATCTGAATCCCACATTGAAAAAGAAGAAGAAGAACCTTTTAAAATGGCTGATGTACTGACTATTATCACTAATAAAGGCTTCTGGCTAATTGCACTCTTATGTGTTTTGTTCTATTCTGCTGTTTTCCCGTGGATTAAATTTGCTACCGATCTGGTAATAAATAAATATCAGGTAAATCCCGATTTAGCAGGTTTAATTCCAAGTGTATTGCCTTTAGGAACACTTTTCCTAACTCCATTCTTTGGAAATCTGTATGATAAAAAAGGAAAAGGTGCTACTATTATGATTATTGGAGCCGTATTGCTGATTTTTGTACACGGTATTTTTTCTATTCCATTTTTAAATAACTGGATTCTTGCAATGGCTGTAACCGTAGTACTTGGAATTGCATTATCGTTAGTTCCTTCCGCTATGTGGCCTTCAGTTCCTAAAATTATACCTGAAAAACAACTTGGTACTGCGTATGCTTTAATCTTCTGGATTCAAAACTGGGGGCTGATGGGCGTTCCATTATTAATTGGGATAGTTTTAAGTTCTTCAAATCCAACCGTTTCACAGGCTAAAGTAGCTGTAAAAGATGCTATAACCCAAACTTATACTCAAATGCAACCGCAACTTAACCTGAATAAAATTGATTTCGAAAAAGCTGTTGACAAAACAACTACCCGGTTAATTAATCAGGTATTGGTTAACACCGAATACAAAGGCGTACAGGATACTACCGGATTTGCCGGTTTTAAAAATCAAATGGTACAGGTAAATCTACAGGCTGTTCGTTTGTTGCCTGCTGTTCAAAACAAAGAAAAAATGCAACAACAGGTTGAAGATGCTTGTGTTAAAGCAAGTTATACAGAAATTGACAATCAAAAAATTGCACTCAGGTATGATTATACCAAAGCGAATCTTATTTTTATGATTTTTGGTGTACTTGCGTTTATTGTTGCCTTTATGCTTAAAGCTGAAGACAAGAAAAAAGGCTATGGATTGGAATTACCAAATATGAAAAAGTAAACACAATAGCTTCATTCAATTTATTCAAATAGAGACACAAAATTTTGCGTCTCTATTTTTTTTAAGCAATTGTTAAATTTTAATATCGCAGCTTCACTTTTCCATCAATAAAAAAGTCAAAAGATCCTCAAAAAGATTTTTATCTGTCAACTTTGGCACTTCTAAGTATATATTTTTACTATGAAAAACGACAACACCCTAAAAAAATGTTTTACTTATTCAAAAAAAAGAAGTATTTTAGCACATCAATTAACTAAGCCAAATAAAAAGAACAAACAATATGGAAACCAAT
>Ga0302215_10002323_pt1 | contig 13144 bp, 8 predicted proteins | sample II_Fen_N3_1_FD_194580 | JGI IMG/M metagenome (GOLD analysis project Ga0302215, IMG submission 194580) | Peat permafrost microbial communities from Stordalen Mire near Abisko, Sweden - II_Fen_N3_1 | ecosystem: Environmental > Terrestrial > Soil > Wetlands > Permafrost | place: Sweden: Abisko... | reverse complement strand
AGTCACTTGAATCAAAAAAAATGTATCTTTTGCGTATGTTAGTCTGGGTAAAGAATTCGCCACACTCGGTATTTACTTAAACACCGAGTGTGGGTTGGTGTTTACTTAAAGACTATAACATAAACAACTATCGGTTTAATCCACAATACAGCCACTCATAATAATACATTAAATTACTTTAACATAAATTATACTAAAGAATTTACTAGTAATTTACCTATAATAGATATAAATTAAGTTAAAAAAATTATGTTTGCTTTCCTTATGCTAACTGTTAACCTTAAGGTATATTGTGAGATAAATATCACAACTTATAGCAATTAATCTTAAATATTATTTATTTATATAAATAACGCATACTAAATAATTTAGAATATAAAATTTAATTATATCAATATCACTAAAAAACTAATAAAAATTTTTATACAAATATAAATACAAATACATGTATATTATATGTAATACTTTAAAGTCTACCCACCACTTTATTAATTTTAGAATAATTACTATGTAAAGTGTATGTCTGTCTACTTTCTATTTTTAAAGCGTTTTTACCTAATTCAAATGCAAAACCTAGTGTTAAAGCTAAAAAGAATATAAGCATTATAGTTAATCCGTATATACCGTTAACATAAGCACTAACTACATAAGGATAAACTAATAGTATTTCTAAATCAAATAATAAAAACAGAAGGGCAAATATAAAAAAAGAGATACTAAATTGTGTTCTATTTTGTCCCAGAAAAGAATGGAAACCACACTCAAATGCACTGTCTTTTTCATCATATGGATTATGAGGGGCAAATATTAAATTTATAGCTAAGAGAAGAATAGCTAATATAGGTATAAAGATAAAAAAAAAAGTAATACTTGTCATTTATGAATTAAATAATATTAAAGCTAATATATTTGACATACTTAATGATTCTTGAGGCATAAAAATAAACAATAGTATAATTAAAGTTAAAATACTTATAGTTATAGTTAAATGGCTCGATAATGTTATATTATCATATTTAAAGTTTAATTTTTCAACTATAACATCCTTTTTTGTTATAGTAGCATACATATCTAGACCCTTGATATATGGATTTACCTTATATTCTGGCTTATCGAAGAATATTTCTTTTACCACGTTTAAATAATAAACAGCACTTATAACACTAGTTAGTATTGCTACTAATGTAAGGAAAACATATCCATTATCTAAAGCAGCACTTAATACCATCTGTTTTGCACAAAACCCTATTAGTGGAGGTACCCCTGCGAAAGAAAAAAGAGTAATAGCTAAACTTAAGGCTAATATTGGATTTATATAAAAGAAACCTTTCAATTGGCTGATTAATTGTATAGGGGAGTTATTTTTATCTAATAAAGAACTATACTTTTTATTTTCATTACTGTAACAGTACAATGAGTACCCTATAGCTAATAATAACATGAAAGCATTTAAATTACTTAAAGAATATTGCATTAAATAAAAAATGAAAGCTTGAATAGACTCTATACTATTTATGCTTAAAGCTAATAATATAAACCCTACATGACTTATAGTACTATAGGCGAACAATCTTTTTATTCTTAATTGTGTTAATCCTACCACTGAACCTATTATTAATGAAAGTAAAGAACTAATTAATAAACTTGTAGTTCAACTAAAATTATTTGTAAATAACGAATTACTTGTGTAATGAACTAATTCTAATAAAAATACAAATATAGATAATTTAGCTACTATGGCTACAAATGTTGTAACCACAGTTGGTATAGCATCATAAACATCAGGAGATCAAAAATGAAATGGCGCAGCACTTACTTTAAATAAAAACCCTACACTTAAAATAAGTATAGACATATTAATATAATCAGGTTTATATCAATGTTCACTATTACTTAGCTCACTACCTATATCACTTATGCTAGCTATAACATATATACCATCAAGGCTAGTAGTACCAGAATTAGCATATAAAAGGGCTGTACCTAATAAAATAAAACAAGAACTTAATCCTCCTAATAAAAAATAAGTAAGACCCCCGCTAGTAGCCAGCTCTGAGTTTCTATACAGAGTACTTAATAAATATAATCCGTAACTTTGGAGCTCTATGCTTAAAAATATAGAAACTAAATCACTAGTTGAAACTAAAAAGACAGCTCCTGTAATAATAAATAATATTATTAAAGGATACTCTATTATCTTAAATTGTTCTCCCATCTTATTTATTATTTTAGATTTAAAGTTAATATTATCGTAAGATAATAGTTTAATAAATGACTTTTTAAAAAAGATTTTTCTAGGATAAAAGCTTGTTAACTGCAATATTGCTGCACTAACTAAAAATATAAACAACTGAAATGTATGAGTTAAACTGCTCGCATTAAATAACCCACCATATAAACCTATACCTGTATCGAGGTTTGTTACATATAGACTGTCTAAAGCTAGATAACTTGATAATAATAAAATTATGATTGTTATTCTGCTATATAGTATAGATTTATCTCGTCTTGATGACACGGCATTCGATAATAAAATTGAAATTAATGAAATAATTAACATGAGCCAGGAGAGAAACTTGAATTCTCATTATTAATGCATGAAATTAATGTTCTAACCAATTAAACTATCCTAACTATGGGTAAATATCTTATTATTCTAACCAATTACACTATCCTAACTCTTAAGTAAAGACCTATCCCTAACTATAGGTAAATATCTTATTATTCTGACAATAACACTATCCTAACTCTCTTCCAGAAATTAACCTGTTTAAACCTATACACTCTAAAGGGTGAATACCCTGACTTGAACAGGGAACATACTATGCCACATACAGTTGTTCTACCGATTGAACTATACCCACCCTTATCCCTTTAAAGTTTTATTATGTTGGAGTGATTCGAACACTCAATGATAAGCATCAAAAACCTATGACTTGCCGATTAGTCTACAACATATATAATAGAAATAATTTAAAATAATCTAAAGAACAGGTATAGATTTATATATACTTAGTGTATTTTTAAGTATAAGGTAAACCCGACTTGAACGGATAAGATCAAAAAAGATCAAATAGTCCTAAGCTATTCATGTCTGCCTATTCCATCACTACCTTTAAATTATTTAAATTTTTGTATTGTAAATATATTTATATATTTATATGCTCGAGATAAGAGTTGAACTTACAGCCTAGATCGCTTCAAGATCCCGCTCTACCAATTGAGCTTCTCGAGCTTAATTTTATTTTTACATTGGAGACATCAGGAATCGAACCTGAGATAACGACTTGCAAAGTCGCAGTTTTACCAATTAAACTATGTCCCCTCATATATAAAATATATTATATATGACCATCTCTTTATCTTTAGATACCATCTGTTTTTTCAAGCTCTTCTAGTTTTTCAAGCTCTTCTAGTTTCTTCTTTCATTTAATTATAGATAATAAAAGGGGATGGCCTGCATCTATCCGAGGAACGACTTGAACGTTCACGATGTTATATCAGTAATGCTTAAGATTACCCTGTCTACCAATTCCAGCACTCGGACTATAAACAAACTAAGGCCAAAGTGACTTGAACACTCATCTAAACCGTCATGAGCAGCTTGCTTTACCAATTAAGCTATGACCTTTTTTTATACTGCTTACTCATTATATGCATCTCCTTACTATCTTGATCACTCATTACAATAATGCACTAGTATAAGTATGCTTATATTTATTTGACCTCAGAGGGACTCGAACCCTCGAATACGAAAGTGAAAATTTCGGGTCTTAACCACCTAGACAATAAGGCCTTACTTAAATTTATACACATATTTCTATAGATAAAGCCCAGTGCAAGTATCGCACTTGCTTCAGCTGGTTACAAAACAGCTACATTACTTTTATGCTAACCAGGCTAATAAGCCTTTAAATTATTTAAAAGTGATCTAGTTGTTTATAGGTATGAAAAAAGGAAGAAATTATAATGTAAGATATAGACAATAATCAGTTATATATAAATTAGTACTTTATGCCTAAAAACATTTAAATTCTTTCAGCTAAAGCCTATTAATTACATAATTAATTAATATTTAATTAAATATGTTAAATCGTAGTGTTAAACTACGTATATTTAAGAATATTTTAAAGTAAGTTTCGTGCCTAGATGCATTCAGCACTTATCTTTAACTAACGTAGCGTTCCTGCCGTGCCTATGCTATAAATTTACTTAAGTGAAAGTAACACCCCTGTATAAAATATATTTATACTTTAATTAATATTGGGCACATAAACAACAGGTAAACCAGAGGTTAATATACCCAGCTCCTTTCGTACGAGGGGGCTATCCTTATTTTATTCTAATTTCCTCTAGAAGATAGAAACCATACTGTCTCACGACGTATTTAACCCAGCTCGTGTAACTTATTAATCGACGAACAGTCGAACCCTTCATGATTCCTGCATTCATGTGGATAAGCTAAGCCGACATCGAGGTGCCAAACTGCGCACTCAATTTGTACTTCCTGGCGCAATTAGCCTGTTCAATATTTGTTATCATAAAGGTTATTTATCCTTTATTTCCATCTTTCACAAGATGGTTCAGACTATTTCTTCAATTTTTTTTATATATAGTTAATGCAACGCGAGAATTATGAATAAAATTTAAATTATTTTAATGTATAATAACAGTTATTTGCTGCTTATTCAACCTTTAAGTCCAAAAGCACCATTACGTGTTTTAGAATTTATAACAGTATACTGTACATTTGACTTAACATGACCTCTCAAAATTACTGAAGACAGCTTTTTATAAGAAGAATCTAAATTTTTAATACTACCTTTTCATTTAACTTTGAATACAGATCTAGAGGCAGTAAAACGTCTAGTTAATCTACCTCTAGCTTCTAATCTCACACCTGCCATAGTCTTATATTTCAAAGAATTAATTACAAGATCTAATGGATTATAAATTTCAGTATAGTTTTCATTATAAGTAGAAATAGGTGCTTTATCTTTAATATCTGACATAACTCTTGAATAAGGCAATATATCTAACAATAATTCATCTAAAGTATCATTATTTATATTATATTTATTAATAACAGAATTAATATGCAAATTCTTAAGATGATCTAAGCATAGCTTATCTGCTGTTCCGTATTTTTCTCTTATTCTATTTACAGCTGGTAGTTTTACTAAATGTAAAGAAGATTTTAAAACACTTAACAGGTTATTTTTTCTATTTTTCAATTTTATAGATATAGCTTGTGTAAAAATATCACTATTAAAGTACAAGGTCTTTAAATTTACAATATTAAATTCTACTTCTTTATTATAAATTTTCCCGATTAAGTGTTTTAGTTTTATTAAAAATGCATCTTCAAATTTAGATTGATTTAAGTTAAGTAAAAGCTTACATGAAGCAATTTCCTTTATTTCTTTATCTAACCAGATTTTTCTTATTGATTCTGTATATATTTGATCTAATATTTCACTTGCAGTTTTATCTTTTTTGCTTAAAATGATCATTTCATTTATATTATCTAAAGATGACTCTAAATTAGCTATATTTAATAAATCCTTAGATTTTCCTTTTAATAAATTTAACTCAAGAATAGATGATTTTAATTCCTCTAAATAATCTATAAGAGGAACTGTTTTTTTATATTCTTTAATATCATCCAATAGATTTTTTAAAGATAAATCTGACAATTTAAATTTAGAATCAAAATATAGCTTTTCTAGGTCTTCTAGTTTTCTACTTAAAAGTCTTTTTTCTTCATTATATATGTATAAAGTAATAATAACTTTAGAATTTGTATGTTTTAATTCTGCTTTACTTATAAATATCTTTTTAAAAGATAATCTTCTGAATCTCATAGCTATCTTCTTACTTTTTAAGACATTCTTATTAAAATAAAAATTAAAATAACTTCTAATTAATCTACTTAAAGTTTTATCTGCAATAGACAAATTTTTAATGGAATTCTGATTATAAGCATAAATAGAATTAAATCATTCTTTAGTTGCGGGTGGAAAAAACCTAATAGGACCTATAGTATTAGTTATAACATCTAAAGGTATAATTTTATGTTTAAGATTTACTTTTTTGCTAAATATAAGCGGTTTAAGCATTTCTATCTTTTGGTTATTATTATTATTGTTCATTTTACTATTTTATTTTAGATATACCAATATTTTTAGTGGTAATAAGCTTCATATTTAGTTAATTTCTATATAGACACTAAGCTAAATAATAAAGGCTATTTCATTAATAAATTAATATTAATTAAGGTAAAACCATACCTTAGCTTTAAAAGCTAAGAATATAGCAAATAAATAACTATATATGTAAAAAAGGTTGGGCATTGTTAAAAGGATTATTGTTAGCATAACTCACCTTCTAGTCGTTGAACGGTTTTACTTCAAAAAAACTTTTGTTTTATATGCTAAAGTAAAGTTCGCTTCAAGTACACTAAATACATAGATAAAGTTATTCTTGAAATTAACCCAATAAATTACCAATGAATTTAAGTCTAAAAAGTCCAATTTAAACTAAGATAGACTTAAACATTGGAGGACTAACATCCCTAGCGTAGCTTTTTCAAAAACCCAAGACCTTTCCTTTCTGCATCTTGTGATCATATGCCCCGCTTACGCGACTGATAGACGTGTAAGTCAAACAGTAAAGCAAGATTAAGCCATTAAACTTGACAAGTAATAAACATAATTATCTTATTAGCTATTTGTAATTCGGCTTCGCCAAATACACCTAATAAAAAAACTAAAAACATTGGAATTAGATATCTACGTCAATGTTTTAATTACATCTATTTTCCATATAGTTAAAATCTTACTTGGAAAAAAAATATTTCTAACTTAATAGATATATAGCTGGATTAGTTATAGCATAAGCTATACCAAATAACAAACTAAAAATAAATAAACACATTTTTTAATTTAATGTATTTAGTAGTCATGAATAATACTATCACTTGAATAGTAAGTCATGTCAATTTTACAAAATTAACTTTGGATACACCCAGGTACTTTTTATGGGATCTGTGCCCCGCATAAACTGCCTCCTAGTCATTGTTCCCCTTATATTTCCGGGGTTATTCCTTATCTCTAAGATAAAAAAGTAGAATAATATTTCTACCAATATGACCAACAAAATAAAGGTCTTTCAATAACATCTCACCAATTACCTTATACTACTAAAATTAATTAAATCATACCCAATAACTAGCAACAGTAAAGCTGCATAGGGTCTTCTCGTCTAACTAGAGGTAAACTGTATCTGCACAGTTATTCCAATTTCACTGAGCCAATCATTGAGACAGCTGTTGTATCGTTAAATCATTCATGCAAGACCGCATTTAACGGCCAGGGTATTCCGCTACCTTAGGACCCTCAAGATAAGGCCGCCATTGATCGGGGTTTCCTTCAAAACCAAGCTTATTTTAGTCAACTTAGCAAATCCGTTAACCAGCCGACATCGGGCAGAAATCACACTCAATACTTTGATTTATTATCTTATAGGCAAAGTGCTTTGTTTTAATTAAACAGTCGTACAACACTATTCCATGCTTCCTATTCTTTACCTGATATTAATCAGGAGGAATGGCTCTCCTTATCCCTAAGTTACGGTAGTTAGTTTGCCGAGTTCCTTAATGATTGTTCACTCAAACGCCTTCGTATACTCTACTTGCTTACTTGTGGTAGATTCTAGGTACGGTTATTATGTCACGTTACCTTTAACATAGCTAATACTATATAGTACTTCGCAATGCAAAAGGAATCTTACTGTTTTTCCAGAACCTTTTTCACTTTATGACGAATTTATCGTCATATAAAGGTTGTTACTTTGTAGACAAGATTTTCTCATCGTTTAATCCTTTAGGTTTTATAAACTTAGAGGCCGTTACTTTAATAAATCCATAAGCTTTAGGCGAGGGATATATATTTATCCCTTTTTCGTTACTCATGTCAGCATTCTCACTTGGGTCATTTATTCATTAATCTATTTAAGAAAAAGTCTAAAATTTACCCAACGTTCCGCTACCCCATATAATATGATAGTCTATATATTAATATGGACAAGGTGTCGGTATATTATTTAGATCCGTTAAATTTTCGGTGCCACTATCAGTGTAAATAGTAAACTAGATACTGAACCAGTGCTCTGTTACGAGGTCTTCAAAAAATGGCCGCTTCTAAGCCTATTTCCTAGTCGTATTAGATAGAAACTTCCTTAATTTCACTTAACAATAATTTTGGAACCTTAACTCTTGTTCTGGGCTGTTTCCCTTTAGACATACAACCTTATCGTACTATGTCCGATTATTCAAAATTCATCATTGCCCTTCCGAGTGCGAATACTCACCGATAAAATCTTCACGATCCCCCGATATATGCAAAACTAATTAATATAACAAGATGTTATATTAATTAAAAGTTGCCTGAGATCACAGTTCTGTACCTGCTATGATGTAATTTAAATTACCTACTTATATAGGTTTCGCAGAAAACCAGCTATCCTAGTCAGTATTGTCTTTCACTAACTTACCATAATTCATCGGATATCTTTACAACGATAACCCGTTCGGGCTTTTATAACCCTGATTATGGTAAGATCACTAGGCTTCGGGTCTAATTTTAGATACTAATTCATTATTTCATAATTGGTTTATCTAGGCATTACTGCTCGCATCTAACATTAACTTGCTGACCCATTATGCAAAAGGTACGCTCTCACTATGTATTTAAACTTTGCTTGAGCTGCTTATAAAACTACTATTTCAAACCTTTCCTTCACAGTACTATACGCTGTCGCTTATATATTATATTTAGCCTTAGAGGAAGGTTCCCCTTTATATTCAAACAGGTTTATAGCCCGTTTTACTTATTTAAAGTATTAATAGTGACTTAGTTATCTTCATCACTTTAAATTATTTAATACAAATAACTTGTTTAATACCCTAGGCTCTTCTACTTTAATTCACACTAATTGTAGAATCTCGTTTGATTTCTTTTCCTAAAGTTACTAAGATATTTCAATTCACTTCGTTTATTACTGAATTTATCTAAGAGTACATGTGCTAACTTCTTTTTTCAAACACAAATTTAATTAAACTCTCTTTAATATATAGCAAGGCATTCCTAATAGTTTCTTTATATACTTGCTTATACTACAAATTATAGTAGATAAACATTAAATCTATATCGATTACATTACTAATACCAATATGTGTATTTTTCGGGTTATTATGATTCGAACATAACAATTCCTCAACCCAAATGAGACGCCTAACCAACCTGGCTCTAACCCGTTTAATAACACTATATATATATCTTTATTTTATATAATAAACAGTACAGAGAATATCCGATTTGAACGGATGTGATTTTATAAAAACCAAATAAATTTCAAGTTTACCGCCATAGACCACTCGGCCAATTCTCTTTTATCTTAATATAGATTCTTGCTACATAATATTATACTGTGATTCTTTCAAGACTTGAACTTGAATAACATCCTTATCAAAAACGCACTTTACCGATTAAGTTAAAGAACCTACTACAAAAGTTTATTTCTTTTTTTTATTCTAATTACAGCTTTAATATTTTTAAGTTAAAATATATAACGCATAAGTATCACATAACACAAGAGTACTCAGACTTGAACTGAGAATTTGAAGTTTGAAGCTTCTTGTTTTGCCAATTAAACTATGCTCTTTAAAGCACTTAACTAGAAATTCAAATAAATTATACTTATTTTGGTAATATAACGGAAAAGAGATGAATTGAACATCCAGGTGTTAATACACAATATTTAGCAAATATCTCGCCTTACCAATGGCAACTTTTCCTTTCAATGGTAATTAACTTATTTTTTTTAGAGAACTTATTAAATTACGGGTCAGATCGGCCTCGAACCGACATCTACTTTCGTGACAAGAAAGTTCTTTACCAATTAAGTTACTAACCCTTGTTTATTTATTACTGCGGCTAGCCGAATTCGAATCGACATAAAACGCTTGGAAGGCGTTCGGTTTACCATTAACTTATAACCGCTTATATTATTAAGACCTATGGGGCTCGAACCCATATAATAGTGATTAAAAGGCACATGCTTTACCAATTAAGCCAAAGTCTCTTCGTATAATATATACGTTTTAAATTTTTCCATTATATAATTTAGAAAAACTTACTTTGAGAAAGCCATAAGTACTAAATTTAAATATTAAATTTAAGTATTTAAGATAGATATTTAACCAATATATTTTAACAAAGCTTTTATTATTTCTAAAATGTAATCTTGCATATCAATATCTAGATATTTAAATTCACTAACACTCATTTTAAAATTATTATTAGCATCAAATCTATCATTACCTTCAAGGTTTTCTCCTCCAGACCTAGTTGGAGCTGGAATTAGGGAAGGTGAAGGAGAAGAAGGAGAAGGAGAAGGAATATTATAACCATTTCTATCACCACCGTTCTTTTCAGATGAGCTAGAGCTAGAGCTAGAGCTAGAGCTAGAGCCTGAGCCTGAGCCTGAGCCTCATGTTTCACGTCATATTCATCCTGTTTCTTCTCATTCTTCTTCTTCATATTCAGGGGCAATTTCACCACCTTTACCCAGTTTTTCTGTATTATCTCCATATTCAGAATCTGGCATAATTTCTTTACCTTTACCTTTATCCCTTTCAGGTTTTTCTGTGTTATCATCCTCAGAATCTGGCACAATTTCTTTACCTTTATTAGATTTAGGTTTTTCTGTATTATCTTCATCTTCAGAATCTGAATCTTCATCTGTGTATCATGATGTTAAATTTGCTTGTTTATCTTCTGGCACAATAGGTCTACCTTTAACCCGTGTAGGTTTTATTGTCTCATCAGAATCATAAGAATTATCAGAATCATCTGATTCTGGTTCTGTTTCTGTTTCTGTTTTTGTTTCTGTTTCTGTTTCTGTTCCATCTACTTCTTTAAGATTTTCTGACACAATTTCTTTACCTTTATGACTTTCTCCTCCTGTTTCTTCACTTGAAACTGTTTTTGCCGTATTATCTATCGTTTGAGTATTGTTTAATGGATATTGCATTTCTTGTATCCTTTTATTTAAATATTCATATACTATTGTAACAATTTTTTTAAGAACCTCAGTAATATATGGAAATAAAAAGAAATAGTCAGACCACATCTACGAAGTGTCAATAAAGTATACTTGATTCTAACCCCAGGTGGTGGTTATCAGTAGAATGGTAAGCAAGCACACGTCATAAACCAACAGCTATAAAAGCTGTTCCAATCATAACATGTATACCATGGAAACCTGTACCTAAATAAAAACAAGATCCGTATATTCCATCACTAATAGTAAAGGAAGAAACTGTGTACTCTAGACCTTGAAAACCTGTAAAGATTAAAGCTAAAAGTACTGTAGCAACTAAACCATATAAACTTCCACTTCTGTTTCCTTGTATTAAAGAATGATGAGCATATGTAACTGTCACACCACTAGATAATAATATAACAGTATTAAGTAAAGGTAATTCAAAAGGATTTACAGCTTCTATTCCCATAGGGGGTCATTGAGCACCTAATTCGATAGTAGGTGATAAAGCGCTATGAAAGAAAGCTCAAAAAATACCTAAAAAAAATAACCCTTCTGAAAGTATAAATAAAGCAACTCCCAGATTTAACCCTTTTTGTACCGCTAATGTATGATTACCTAAGTATGTACCTTCACTTATAACATCACGTCATCAAAAGGACATAGAAGAAATAACAGCTATAAAAGCTAAAGCTAAATATATCTCTGCATGGCTAAACCCGTGCATTGTTAATACAGCGCTAGTTGTTAAATTTAATAAAGCTATACAAGTAAAAAAAGGTCAAGGTGATGGTGAAACTAAATGGAACGGGTGTGCTTGAAATTCACTTCTTATTAAATTAGTCATTTTTCCCTTTTTTTTTCTACATCAATTTAGACATAGCCTATTTTTTTATAAGAAGTATCACATCATTAATTATTAATTTCTTATTAAAAAAGTACATAATTTTCCAAATAAAATAGCCATAAGTCCTTATATATATAACTACTGACCAGCCTCTAAGTCTACTTTTTTTATAAGATTTATTAGTTCTTATAAAATACAAAAAATACATCATTTTCCAAATAGAATCAAAAAAGATTTTAGTATTTATGCCGCTAAGGGATAAGTGATTTGAACACTTAACCTACCGTGTGTAAAACGGTAGCTCTACCAATTGAGCTAATCCCTCTTCTATATGTTTAACTTATTTTTAAGTTTAACTAAGATCTTGTTTTTTGTTTTATTGTAATAACAATGGCACCAACCATCGCTAATAATAGAATAATAGATGTGATAATAAGTCAGATGCTATGACTAGTATACATTATATTACCTATGCTTGTAATATGACTAGCTTCAGACAAGTTTCCATCCCATACTTTACTTGTAGCGTATGATATTTCACCTTTATCTGCCATAATACCTTTCATACTTAATATATTGTTTATCGTATAATTGGATTGAATATATTCTAATTTATTATATGTATCATGTCAATATGCAATAATACTATAAGGTAATATATTATTCACAGGGTAGTTAAAAGCAAGTATAACAAGTAAAACTAAAGGTATACTGTTACCAGTATCATATAATAATTCACTTATTCTTACATTAATTAACATTAATATAAAAAGGAACAAAATAGAAACTGCTCCTACATAAACTAATAAATAAGATAATCCTATAAAATTTAAACCTAAGACTATAAGGTAACAAGATATACTTAAAAACAACCCTATTAAGAATAGTACAGAAACTATCGGGTTTTTACTAACTATTACTAAAATACCAGATAAAATAGAAACTAAAGAAATAAAATCTAATATACCAGAACGATAACCGTTAATAAAAGTTTCATTTAAAACAAAAAGAGAATCCATAAATAAAACAAATTTTTTTAATCTCCTATATTTTCTGTTCGAAAATTTTTATATAATATATACTTTTTCTAAGTATGGTGAGTAAAATAAATTATAGTGATATTCTTTTGTGTGTACAAGACTCGAACTTGTATAAATGTGGCCGTAACACACTACTCTGCCAATTAAGCTA
>Ga0302215_10002319_pt1 | contig 13149 bp, 8 predicted proteins | sample II_Fen_N3_1_FD_194580 | JGI IMG/M metagenome (GOLD analysis project Ga0302215, IMG submission 194580) | Peat permafrost microbial communities from Stordalen Mire near Abisko, Sweden - II_Fen_N3_1 | ecosystem: Environmental > Terrestrial > Soil > Wetlands > Permafrost | place: Sweden: Abisko... | reverse complement strand
GCTGACCGGACTAAATCACGTTGGGGTAAATTCAGACCCTATTTGTTATGGATGATGATTCCTTTTGGAGTACTGGGTGTATTTATGTTTTCTACTCCCGATTTTGGACCTACAGGTAAAATTGTCTACGCCTATGTTACCTATTCGTTGATGATGATGGTTTATTCGCTTATAAATGTTCCTTATGCTTCCCTGATGGGAGTAATGACTTCTGATGGAAAAGAACGAACCACATTGGCTTCTTACAGAATGATTTTTGCTTTTAGTGGCAGTCTTCTCGTTTTAGCGGCTGCAGAGCCGTTAGTCAATATATTCAGTAAAATGGATGGAGGAGCTATTAATCTGAAAATGGGCTGGCAGTATGCAGCCATCGTTTTTGCACTGGTTGCCATGGCTTTTTTCCTGATTTGTTTTTTATGGACTCGTGAACGTGTAAAACCTGTTGTTGAAAAAACTTCACTGAAACATGATCTGAAAGACCTTTGGGCTAACCGACCCTGGTTTATATTATTAGGAGCCGGCGTTGCGGTTATTTTCTTTAATTCAATACGTGATGGGGCCGCTATCTATTATTTTAAATATTATGTTACTACTCAGGATGCATTTCAGGTAAATTCATTGAAACTAACCATTACTCTGAGTAGTATGTATTTTGTGTTGGGACAGGCGGCAAACATTGTCGGTGTAGTTCTTGCCATACCTGTTTCAAGTCGGTTTGGGAAAAAAGGGACTTTCATGTCGGCTATGCTTTTAGCAACTGTGTTAAGTATATTTTTCTATTTTATCGACCGAAGCAATACAACACAGATTTTTGTCATGCAATTTCTGATTAGTTTATGTGCAGGTATTACTCTCCCTCTTATCTGGTCGATGTATGCCGATGCCGCCGATTACTCAGAATGGAAAACAAAACGCCGTGCTACAGGACTAATTTTTTCGGCTTCCTCTATGTCACAAAAATTCGGGTGGACCATTGGTGGTGCTCTGGCAGGATGGTTATTGGGATATTACGGTTTTCAGGCTAATGTTGTGCAAACCGAAACTGCCCAAAACGGAATCAGAATGATGTTAAGTTTCTTTCCCGCAATTGGAACCCTGCTTGGGGTGCTCTTTATGTTTATTTATCCGCTGAATGAAACTAAAATGAAAGAGATTGGCGAAGGATTGTCTTTATTAAGAGATAAGAAAGTTACCGATTAGTTCTTTTTGTTGACAAGATACATATTAATCATAAAATTTAATCTTAACTTCTTAAACATCAAACTTTTTAAACAATAAACTTTTCAAACTCCAAACCTTTCAAACATTTATATGAAATACGGACATTTCGATGACAGCCGACGTGAATACGTCATTACAAATCCCCGCACTCCTTGGCCATGGATAAATTATTTAGGGAATGAAGATTTTTTTAGTTTAGTTTCCAATACCGGGGGCGGGTACTCTTTCTACAAAGATGCCAAATTCAGGCGCATTACACGTTACCGGTATAATAATGTGCCGATGGACAGTGGAGGAAAATATTTTTATATCAATGATGGCGATACGGTGTGGAGCCCCGGATGGAAACCATGTAAAACTGAATTAGATAGTTATGAATGCCGTCATGGTATGAATTACACCACTATCAAAGGAGTGAAAAATGGGGTGGAAGCTGAAGTGTTGTATTTTGTACCATTGAAAACCTGGGCCGAAGTACAAAAACTTACCTTGCGAAATACCACCAACGAGGTTAAAACGCTAAAGATATTTTCATTTGTTGAGTGGTGTTTGTGGAATGCTGCTGCTGATATGGAAAACTTTCAACGGAACTTTTCAACCGGTGAAGTGGAAATTGAAGATTCGGTGATTTATCATAAAACCGAATACAAAGAACGCCGGAATCATTATGCCTATTATTCGGTCAATGAACCTATCAATGGATTTGATACAGATCGTGAGACGTTTTTCGGATTGTATAACGGGTTTGATGAACCACAGACTGTGCTTGAAGGAATTCCACGCAATTCAGAAGCGCACGGTTGGTCGCCGATTGCATCACATTATATTGAAGTTGTTTTACAACCGGGTGAATCGAAAGATCTGGTATATGTATTAGGCTATGTTGAAAATACGGAAGAGGATAAATGGGAAAGTAAGAACATTATCAATAAAACCAGCGCAAAAGCAACTATTTCGCGGTTCGATACTGCTGAAAAGGTAGATGTTGCATTTGCAGAGCTGAAAGCATACTGGGATAAGCTGTTGAATGTTTTCACCCTGAAATCCGGGGAAGAAAAACTGGACAGGATGGTCAATATATGGAATCAATATCAATGTATGATTACCTTTTGTTTCTCCCGTTCTGCTTCATTCTTTGAAAGTGGCATTGGCAGGGGGATGGGTTTTCGTGATTCCAATCAGGATCTGGTAGGATTTGTACATCAAATTCCCGAACGTGCCAGGGAACGTATTATCGATATTGCTTCCACCCAATTTCCTGATGGAGGATGTTATCATCAATACCAGCCGTTGACCAAAAAAGGGAATAATGAAATCGGTCAGGGTTTTAATGATGATCCGATGTGGTTGATCTTTGGGACTACCTGCTATATAAAAGAATCAGGTGATTTCACTATCCTTGATGAACCGGTTCCTTACGACAATCAAATAGGTTCAGAAGTTTCTCTTTTTCAACACCTGACTGTTTCGTTCAATCATGTGGTAAATAATCTGGGACCTCATGGTTTGCCTTTAAGTGGCCGTGCCGATTGGAACGATTGCCTGAACCTGAATTGTTTTTCAAATGATCCTAATGAAAGCTTTCAGACAACTGAAAATAAAACCGAAGGCAGTCAGGCAGAAAGTTTAATGATCGCAGGATTGTTTGTAGTATATGGTCGCGATTATGTGGAATTATGCAATTTAACCGGTAATAAAGCAGAGGCCGAACGGGCACAACAACATATCGATGCCATGGTAGAAGCCGTGAAAAGTTATGGTTGGGATGGTGACTGGTTTATCCGTGCCTACGATTATTATGGTCGAAAAGTTGGTTCGGATGAAAATGAAGAATCTAAAATATTTATTGAGTCAAACGGTTGGTGTACCATGGCTGGTATTGGATTAGAGGAAGGAATGGTTGCAAAGGCACTTGATTCAGTCAAAGAACGTCTTGATTGTGAACACGGGATCGTATTAAACAATCCTCCTTTTACAAAATATTATATAGAATACGGCGAAATTTCAAGCTATCCTCCCGGATATAAAGAAAATGCAGGTGTGTTTTGCCATAACAACCCATGGATTATGATTGGTGAAACTGTACAGGGTCGCGGAGACAGGGCATGGGAATATTTTCGTAAAATCTGCCCTTCTTACCTCGAAGAAATCAGCGATTTACACCGGACAGAGCCTTATGTATATGCTCAAATGATTGCAGGAAAAGATGCCTACCTACCTGGTGAAGCAAAAAATTCCTGGTTGACCGGTACAGCTGCATGGAATTATTATGCCATTACTCAGTACATACTTGGCGTCCGGCCTACTTATGCCGGTTTGATGGTCAATCCATGTATACCGTCCGAATGGAAAGAATATACCGTTACCCGTGAATTCAGGGGTGCTGTTTATGAAATAGAAGTAAAGAACCCGAATGCACTGATGAAAGGTGTTTCTTCACTTAAAATAGATGGAAAAGTAATTAGTGGAAATATTATTCCTTTGATGCCCGCAGGTAAAACATATAAGGTTGAAGTTGTATTGACTTAAAAAAAATACTCGAAATTTATCCAACCTGAAAAAGGTTGGATAAATTTTCATAATTATGCTCTAAATGAAATATGAATTTCTTCAACTTAAAAAAGAACTTAAAGAAGAGTTGACACACAATATCCTTCCCTTTTGGACGGATAAAATGACAGATGATAAAAAAGGTGGTTATTATGGTCAAATGACCGGTAAAAACCAGGTTGTAAAAAATGCTCCAAAAGGGGGTGTTTTAAATGCCCGTATACTATGGACCTTCTCGTCTGCTGCACTATACTTCAAGAATCCACATTATATAGAATACGCAAAAAGGGCAAAAGAATATATTTTCGAAAATTTTTTTGACGAGGAAAATGGAGGGGTTTATTGGATGTTGCATTCAGATGGTAGTCCGGCTGATACTAAAAAGCAAATTTATAATCAGGCTTTTTTTATTTATGGCCTCGTTGAATATTATCGGGTAAGTCAAGATAAAACATGCCTGGATAAAGCGATTGAACTTTTTTATTTAATTGAGAAATATAGTTTTGATACCCGCCTTAATGGCTATTTTGAAGCATACAGTAAAGAATGGGTTTTGCTGGATGACCTGCGTCTGAGTGAAAAAGATGCAAACGAAAAGAAAACAATGAACACCCATCTACATATATTGGAGGCTTATACCAATTTATTCAGGGTTTGGGATGATCCATTATTGGAAAAACAGCTTCGGAATTTAATTCACCTTTTTTTAGATAAAATATTTAATCAAAAAACGAACCATCTGGATCTGTTTTTTGATGAAAACTGGGAATGTAAATCTACGTTGTTTTCATATGGACATGACATTGAAGCATCCTGGTTGCTGGATGAAGCTTCACGGGTACTGGGTGATATTGATTTGATTCGTAAAGTAGAGGAAGTCTCCATCCGTATAGCGGATGCTGCTTCCGAAGGGCTGCAGGAGAATGGTTCCCTGGCAAATGAAAAAAACTTTGTTTCAGGACATATCGATACCAATTGCGATTGGTGGCCACAGGCCGAATCAATGATTGGTTTTTTCAATGCATATGAACTTACAAAAGATGAGATGTATGCTCAAAAAACTTTGGCTGCATGGAATTTTATTAAAGGAAACCTTATTGATAAAAAAAATGGTGAATGGCATTGGTCGGTTTCCGTTGAAGGTGAAATCGATTTATTAAATGATAAAGCAGGATTCTGGAAATGTCCGTACCATAATAGCCGAATGTGCCTGGAATTAATGACACGCATTCAGGATAAGTGATTTTTTGAACGTTTGAATCATTCTAAACTACTAAATTAACACACTATGAAAATCACAAAAAGAGTATTTTATCTTCTCGCCTTTTTACTGCAGATCACATTTTGTTATTCACAAACTAAAGTTGGTAAGCCAGTTGCTCCCAAAAGTAGTCCGGTAGCTTTAAATGGCAAATTACAGGTTATCGGCACCCAATTATCAAATTCAGCCGGAAATGCATTGGTATTAAGTGGTGTCAGTTTTGGATGGCATAACCTGTGGCCCCGCTTTTATAATGAAAGTGCGGTTGCCTGGCTGGCTACCGACTGGAAATGTAATGTCGTTCGTGCTTCCATGGGTGTTGGGTTGGAGGATAGCTATCTGGAAAATCCTGAATTTGCGTTGGAATGCATGAATAATGTAATTGAAGGTTCCATCAAAAACGGCATTTATGTGTTGATTGATTTTCATAGTCATAAATTACACACTGCAGAAGCGAAAACTTTCTTTACTGAAATGGCAAAGAAATATAAAGATACCCCGAATGTGATTTATGAAATATGGAATGAACCAGATTATTATTCATGGAAAGTAGTAAAGAAATATTCCGAAGAAGTTATTTCTACCATCCGTTCCATTGATACTGATAATGTAATTCTCGTTGGTTCTTCACATTGGGATCAGGATGTCGATTCTGTTGCCGGTGATCCTATCCTGGGTCAGAAAAACATAATGTATACGATGCATTTTTACGCAGGTACTCATAAAAAATGGTTACGCGATCGTACTGATGCCGCTATTGTAAAAGGGGTTCCCATTTTCATTTCAGAATGTGCAGGTATGGATGCTTCAGGTGACGGACCAATAGATCAGGTGGAATGGAAAGCTTACCTTGATTGGATGGCAGCCGGTAAATTAAGCTGGATAGTATGGTCACTTTCAGATAAAAATGAAACTTGTTCAATGTTATTACCTAGAGCTTCCTCTACCGGTAACTGGGATGATGGGCTGTTAAAAAGTTGGGGCAAAATATGTCGAACGTCTTTACGGGAACAGAGTGTAAAGTAAATAGTTAGTTTACTTATCCTCAACTGAAGAAAAAGCATTGTTTTTTTCTTGAATTATACTTTATTATGGAAATATTCAAATTTATTCAAGTAATAATTTATTTATTTGCAATGTCTTAAATACTATCCTATGCAAATATCCAGCGTTTTTCGTGAAGTTACTCCTTTATCGACTGAAGATTGTTTTGTAATCATCAATCGAACAAAATCGGAATTTTCCTATCCGGTTCATGTGCATCCTGAATACGAGCTAAATTTCATTGAAAACGCAAAAGGTGCTCAACGTATTGTTGGCGATTCAATGGAAGTCATCGATGATCTCGAACTTTGCCTGATTGGAAATGCCAGTCTGGAACATGCATGGATGAATTTTCATTGTGAATCAAAAGAAATTCACGAGATCACCATTCAATTCCATAAAGACTTGTTTCTGGAAAGTTTATTAAACAAAAAACAGTTTCATTCGGTTGCGGTAATGCTCGAAAATGCAAAAAAAGGAATGCTGTTTTCGCGACCTGTTATTGAGAAGGTTAAAGATAGGCTTGATTATCTCAATAAAGGACAAAATGGGTTTTATTCGGTATTAGAATTACTGACCATTCTTTATGAACTTTCAAATGATGAAAATTCGCGAATTCTTTGCAGCAGTACTTTTAATAAACAGGATGATTCTTCCGAAAGCCGAAGAATTCAGAAGGTCATTACGTATTTAAATAGTAATTATCAAAAGGAAATACGGTTATTGGATGTTGCAAATTATGTAAACATGTCTGAAGTCTCTTTCAGCAGGTTTATGAAGAAGAGAACGGGAAAAAATTATATTGATTATTTAAATGATTTACGTTTAGGAATAGCTTCCCGTATTTTGATAGATACCAGCAAAACTATTGCAGAAATTAGTTTTGAATGCGGGTACAATAACCTGTCGAATTTTAACCGGATTTTCAAAAAAAGGAAAGGCCTTACTCCCAAAGAATTCCGTGAAAATTATTCAAAAATGCGTATTATGATTTAATTGTTCAGGCAAATTTATTACCCACGCATTAAAAATACAAAAAGAATGACCGCATAAATCAATTGATTTGCGCGGTCATTCTTTTTGTGAATAGGAGTATTTATTTAAAATCTTCCCAGTTAGTTGCCAGCATACTTCCTGTTTTTGCAAATTGTGTGTGCATGCCGAAACAGGCAGCCAGAATTTGAGGTGTATGTGTTGGCCCCGAAAGATCAAGGTAATCACGCAACATTTGTTTGTATTCCGGAGCAACGCAGTTTTCAATCATCTCTTCTGCCCGTTGAATGGGTGATTTTCCACGGAAATCAGCAATACCGTGCTCCGTTATAATGACATTCACCGAATGCTCGGTTTGATCAACGTGTGAAACCATAGGTACGATTGAACTGATTTTACCACCTTTTGCTGTCGAAGGGGTGGTAAAGATCGAGATATAGGCGTTGCGGGTGAAATCGGCTGAACCCCCGATTCCATTCATCATTTTGGCTCCAAGGACATGGGTGCTGTTTACGTTTCCAAAAAGATCTGCTTCCAGGGCTGTATTGATTGTAATAAGTCCCAGACGACGTGCAATTTCAGGATTGTTCGAAATCTCCTGAGGACGGAGTACTATCTTATCCCGGAAGAAATCAAGCTCTTTATAAATGCCTTCCAATACCGGATTGGTAACTGTTAATGAACAACCGCTGGCAAATTTTACATTGCCCTGACGAATTAAATCAATTACAGCATCCTGAATTACTTCTGTATACATTTCGAAAGGAGGAATGTCCGGATTTGCACCCAACGATGACATTACAGCATTGGCTATATTTCCTACACCTGACTGTATAGGTAAAAACTCAGCAGGAATACGACCTGTTTTAATTTCATTTGCTAAAAAAGAAGCAACATTTGCTCCGATTTGGTCAGTAATAGCATCAGTGTCAGAGAATCCACCAACTTCATCATTCCGGTCGGTTTTAACGACACAAATAATTTTGGAAGGGTCTACTTTTAATACAGGAGAACCAATGCGATCGGAAGGAGAATAAATTGGTATTTCCCTGCGATGAGGTGGATCAAGAGGTTGATAGTTGTCATGGAATCCACGAAGTTCTTTTGGGTGATGATGATTCCACTCAATAATAATGAAATCGGCTAATTCTACCAGGGTTGGTGATATTCCAACTCCCGAGGTGAGTACCATTTCGCCGTCAGCGGTCAAATCACACACTTCAATGATCGCAAATTTAGGTTTTGGCATAAATCCAAAGCGTAATTCCTGAGCCAACATGGAAAGATGCATGTCAAAATAAGGTGCACGTTCAGCATTTAAAGCCAAACGCAAATCTTTATTCGATTGATAGGGGGTACGAAATAAAATGGCATCTGCCCGTGCTAAAGCCCCATCCAACGAGTCACCGGTTGAAGCACCGGTATACATACCGATTTTAAATTCTTTTCCCTCTGAATGAAAAGCTTCTGCCCTTTTTGCAATGGCAGTTGGTACTTCTTTTGGACATCCGGCAGGAGTAAATCCACTAAATCCGACTACATCACCGTTGTTCACATAGCTGGCTGCCTCTTCGGCAGTTACAAATTTGAAAGATTGTTGCATTTCTGAGTTATTTTTCAATTATTCTGTTTGCTTGATAATGAGACACTTGTTGTGCTAATTGCCTTTGTGGGAGTTAATTGTAGTTCCCATCTGAATTCGAGCGCAAAATTACCAAATAAAATCCAAATAGCACTTGAAATAAGCGACTAATTAAAGAAATAATTCAGTAATGAAAAAAACTGTTGTCATTGAACGGATAATGCTTTCAAAAGTGACGATAATTGACTGGAAAGAATGCATGAAAAAAACGGAATTAAAAGGCACTGCTTTTGAATTAACAATAATCGTAAAAAAACTGCCTTAAAAAGTATTATTCAAAAAAAAATGCGGATATTTGTATTGACGTTAACTCGTATAAATATTCAGTCTAACTCAATAATAATTAGCTTATGAATGCAAATGATATTCGCCAGTTGGAACCAAAAGCTCTGTGGCAAAATTTTTACAGTCTGACGCAGGTACCCCGTCCTTCTCATAAAAAAGAAGAAATAGGTACATTCCTCGAAAACTTTGGTAAATCACTCGGCTTAGAAACCCTGCGTGATGAAATTGGGAATGTATTGGTACGTAAACCTGCTACTCCGGGGATGGAAAATCGTCAGGCAGTAATTTTGCAGGCTCATATGGATATGGTTCCACAAAAGAACAGTCATATCCCTCATGATTTTCAAAAAGATCCCATCGATGCATACATCGACGGAGAATGGGTTAAAGCCCGTGAAACGACCCTTGGTGCAGATAATGGAATCGGACTGGCTGCTGCCATGACGGTATTGCAATCGAAAGATTTAAAACACCCGGCTATTGAAATGTTTATAACTGTAGATGAGGAAACCGGCATGTTTGGTGCATTCGGTCTGCAGCCAAACTTTTTGAAGGGTGATATCCTGATAAATATGGACTCTGAAGACGAGGGGGAATTATATGTCGGATGTGCAGGTGGAATTGATGGTGACATTACATTCCGGTACAAGGAAGTTGAAATCGAAGAAGGTGATGTGGCACTTAAAATATCGTTAACCGGACTGAAAGGTGGCCACTCAGGAGTAGATATTCATTTGCAACGTGCCAATGCCAATAAACTTATGTTTCGCTTTTTGAAGGATGCGGTTGCCGATTATGAAGCAAGGCTGGCAAGTATTGATGGTGGAAGCCTGCGAAATGCCATTCCCCGTGAAGCTTTTGCCATTGTGACGGTTCCGGCGGAAGGTGTTGATGATTTAGTGGATTTCGTAAAGGAATACGAAGAATTATTTGTTGTCGAATTCAAAGGCGTTGAAGATAAAATTTCATTTAGCGTTGAACAGGTTGAATTGCCTTCGGGATTAATACCCGAAGAAGTTCAGGATGACCTGATCAATGGAGTTACTGCTTGTCCAAACGGTGTGTTGCGTTTTATAAATGAATTGCCGACTGTTGTTGAAACATCAAATAACCTGGCCATTATCAAATCGGATGGCAGCTCAGTGACCCTTCGTACTCTTATCCGTAGCTCGGTTGAATCGCGCAAAGAAGAACTGGCTTCCATGGTGGAAAGTGTATTCTTACTGGCGGGTGGCAAAGTAGCTTTGGTGGGAGGATATCCCGGTTGGAAACCAAACCTTGATTCACCCATTTTAAAACAAATGACTAAGGTGTATGAAGATAAATTCGGAAAAACTCCGAAAGTAATGATCATACACGCCGGCCTGGAGTGCGGAATTATCGGAACTCACTATCCCAACATGGATATGATTTCATTTGGTCCCACAATTCGTTACCCACATTCACCGGATGAAAAAGTAAACATTGCCACTGTTGTAAAATTCTGGGATTACCTGTTGGCAACATTAGAAAACATACCTGTCAAATAATAACTTAAAAAACAACCCCTAGCCCCTAAAGGGGAACCCTGAAATCAGAAAAAAAGATTTCTTAGTTTTTATCCCTTTTAGGGGTTAGGGGTTTTTAATTTTATTTATATGAAAAAAAACTTTTTACTTCTCGCTATTTTATTATTTACAATATCTGCTTTTGCCGAAAAAACAGATACTACAGCTGTTGATACTTTTAAATTTACAATCCTCAAACAAAACAAAATTACTTCCGTTAAGAATCAGGCAAGTTCAGGTACCTGCTGGAGCTTCTCAGGACTGGGATTTTTCGAATCCGAATTGTTGCGTATGGGTAAACCAGAAGTGGATTTATCTGAAATGTTTGTAGTGCATCACTCATATACCGATAAAGCGGATAAATATGTCCGTATGAATGGAACCATCAATTTTGCAGAAGGCGGATCATTTTATGATGTGGTGTATGTCCTGAAAAATTATGGTATCGTACCTGATGCGGAAATGAACGGGCTGAATTACGGTGAGGACAAACACAAGCATGGAGAGCTTGATGCGCTCGCAAGTGCGTACGTTAAGGTTGTTGTCTCAAATCCGAATAAAAAGCTTTCCACGGCCTGGAAAATGGGTTTTGAAGGTATTCTCAATGCCTATATAGGTGAATGCCCGAAAGAATTCAACGTGTCAGGTATTAAATATACTCCGGTAACTTACGAACAATCACTTGGATTGAATATGGATGAGTATGTTTCACTTACCTCATTCACGCATCATCCTTTTTATACTCAGTTTGCCATTGAGATTCCTGACGACTGGCGCTGGTCGGAATCGTATAACCTGCCTCTGGATGAATTAATGAGTGTTTTTGATAATGCCATCAACAAAGGGTATTGTGTAGCGTGGGCTTCGGATGTCAGTGAGAAAGGATTTACACGTAAAGGAATTGCTGTTGACCCTGAAACCAAAGTAACCAATCTGCCGGGTACCGATCAGGCTAAATGGCTGAACATTCCACAAAAGGAGATTGATGAAAAGATTTATAAAGTAACCGGCCCTCAACCTGAAGTGAAAGTTACACAGGAAACACGTCAGGAAGGCTTTGATAATTACCAGACCACCGATGACCATGGCATGGTTATTTTCGGAACCGCAAATGACCAGAATGGTACGAAGTACTACATGGTGAAAAACTCATGGGGAACGGAAAATAAATACAAAGGTATCTGGTATGCCAGCGAAACATTCGTGAAGCATAAAACCATTGATATTATGGTTCATAAAGACGCTATTCCAAAAGAGATTTTAAAGAAACTGGGGATAAAATAATTAATAATTAATAATTAATAATTAAGAATTAAAAATTAATAATTGTGCGATTAAGTAATTTGACGAATATAATGTCCTATTATTATTCATTGGAAAAAGGAACCTATCAAATATCCAAATTAAGGGAATAAGGTTTTTAGTTTGGGGTATTTTTTATTTTAACCCTTAGTAGTCCCTAATTATTATGAATATAGCCCTAAAAAAATAACATCATTGACAGGATTTACAGGATTTACAAGATTTACAGGATTTATTGAAAATAAAATTCTTTAACATGTTAATCCTGTTAATCCTGTCTAATAAGTTACATAAGAGAGATATTAACAAAAAACTCCAGCCCTTATTACCTTATTTGAATTAAAATTATACGACATTATTTGTTTTCATTTAATTAAGTTGTATTATAGTATAACTAAAATAAAAGCAGGCTGTTATTTAACAGCCTGCTTTTATTTTAAAGAATATGAAGGACTTCAGGCTTACAACTTCCTTACAAATGTTAACGTGTCAATTCAATTGCCAACCAAGAAGGACTCTTTGAATGTAGTATTCATTCTGCTCTAAAACCTGGGCGTTTAATTCGACTTTACTAAATTTAAAGTTGTGACAAATCATTTTAACAACACAGAACACGGAACACAGAACGCGGAACGCAACGCGTTTTACACGCATTCGGTAAACATTTGAGTACCTATTGGAAGAATTAAGAAAACTTTACGCTTGTCATGCGGAGGAAATGCGGTTGTATTGCGCTCTAATATTACACCGTATCATCAACGTAATATCACCGTAATACCACCGTAATATCACCGTAATGTCAGTAACTATTTTCCAAATGCGTACCGAATGCGTACTGAAGGGGAATGAAATTTACCGGATATAAAAAAAGCAGGTTACGGCGTTAAGACAGTCCTGCAATTTATCTTATTGGATTTACAGATTAACTCCGTGGAAGTTGACTTAGCATAAACCCCGGTGAAGTGTCTCATTTTCATTACCCGATTTCACGTGTTACATTGTGGAGATGCTGCTATATAACTTGTTGTAATATTCTATTAATCAGGCGATAATTAATTGTATTTTTAGCTATTCAAATATATATTTATAGTTGTTCGGTCCCTGAACCGGGAGATTCAGTAGAAAACATTTCAAACCCAATTTTCAACCTTATTCTATTGTTTTCAATTGATAAATTAAAAATAAGGTTTTTATATATTTAGTTCGATCTTCTGATCGTGGTGACTTAGTAAGCATATAAAAAGGTTTACAATGAAAAATGTTCACACGATGGACTCAGGAGAATCTTTTTAAATATTTAATTG
>Ga0302215_10002318_pt1 | contig 13155 bp, 12 predicted proteins | sample II_Fen_N3_1_FD_194580 | JGI IMG/M metagenome (GOLD analysis project Ga0302215, IMG submission 194580) | Peat permafrost microbial communities from Stordalen Mire near Abisko, Sweden - II_Fen_N3_1 | ecosystem: Environmental > Terrestrial > Soil > Wetlands > Permafrost | place: Sweden: Abisko... | reverse complement strand
CTGCAACGAGACTGATGACAATTCCTTTAGCGACCACAGAAAATGCTGGAAGAAATTATCACAAGTCAACCTTTTTCAACGGATATACGATTTCTTTGGTTGAAGTAAACCCTGCTCCCACTGCTGGTGAAGGCGCAAAAGCACTTACAAGGAAATACAGAATAGGAATTGTGATCGCCAAAGGAGGAAAAGATTCTACCACGAAATAGGTTTCTTACCTTTTGAAACTAAATATTCGTTAATTTTTGAAAACGGTTTGCTCCCGAAAAATCCTTTATAGACAGAGAATGGTGACGGATGCGCCGATTTTAATATAAAATGCTTAGCCGGATCTATGAGTTCGGCTTTTTTTTGTGCAAAAGCGCCCCATAAAACGAAAACTACATTTTCTTTTTTGTCAGAGATTTCTTTAATGATATAATTAGTAAACGTTTCCCAACCCAGATCTTTATGAGAATTCGGTGTGTGTGCACGAACCGTTAAAGTTGCATTCAGCATCAAAACACCTTGTTTCCCCCAATCATCCAATTCTTTTGAAGTTCTTTCAACTCCCAGATCATCTTTTAACTCAATGAAAATATTTTTAAGAGAAGGTGGTGCAGTCACTTGTTCGGAAACAGAAAAACACAAACCATTTGCCTGAAAATCATTATGATACGGATCTTGCCCGATAATCACAACTTCAACATCATCAAAAGGCGTGATTTCTAATGCTCTGAAAATCTGATTTTTTGGTGGGAAAACTTTTGTCGTTGCATATTCCTGTTTTACTTTTTCCCAAAGGTTGGTAAAGTAAGGGGTGCTTTTTATTGGGGCTAAAATTTCGGTCCAAGTCATAAATTTATTTGAAGAGTGAATCTATAAAGTTAATGATTTTCTATTTTCTTTACATAATCGTATCCTAAAACCCCCTTCGACAAAGTAAGTTCTACATTTTGATTAATGTTAGAAATTTCATCATAAAATTCTCGACTTACTGTAAGTCTTTCATTATTATCGAATTCTGTTTTAATGTATATATAGTATGTTTTACCGCGACCCTTAGTATTATTAACAAAATCTTTATAATTAATTTCTATTTTTTCTTTTCTATCATCTAAACTTGTAAATCTATAATTAATAAAAACACCTAAAGATGGTATTAAAAGTAGAAAAAACATGCTTAGACTCAGAACATTATTTATTTTAGGTTTGTCATTACTAAAATTATAATATAATGATAAAATATAAACTGTGGAGCTGCTAAAAATGACACTTACGAAAGCAGATTTCCAAAACAACTCATAACCTCCGATTGTGTTTTCAAAATACCTGCCAAATATCAAAATAATAAACAGAGGTATTAGAAATATCCATTCAAAATTTTTCGTTTTTCCTTTATCTGATTTCTTAGAACTAAAAGTCAGAATTAAGTTTGATAATTTATATGATAGCAAGACGAAAATTGGCAAAGAAACAAACATATATCCAAAATCCTTTACTGAAAAAAGGAGAATGAGAATACTTATGAAAATTGCTACAAGATTTTTTACCATTTAAATTTATATAAAATTTTATCAATTCTTTTTCTTTAAATTGTAAACCAAATTATCAGGAAAACCCTCATCAATTCTTCCGTCTTGCAATAGAAAATCATGTTTCAGAAGAAGTCCTTTTGAATTTTCGTTGAATTTATTTGTCATTGCTACAATCGCCTGCAAATTTAATTCATTAAAACCATAATTTAAAACGGCTGTCAAAGCTTCAGACATAATTCCTTTTCGGTGATGATCGGGTAATAATTCGTAACCAACTTCTGCTTCGGTTCGGTCTTCAGAAAATCTATATAGACAAATTGTTCCTAGCAGATTTTGCTGATCTTTTTGGAAAATCCCCCAATAGAATGTTTCATTATTTTGGGTTCTTTTTTTGATGGTTAAAATAAAATCCAACGCATCGTAATTATTTTTTGGTTGATTTCTTTTTACAAATTGATTAGTGATTTTATTGCTTCTGATTTTCAAAACATCTTCTACGTGGCTTTCGTCAATTGCTTTTAAAATCAAACGATCGGTTTCTATTCTCATATTTCAAATTTACTAAAAACGTATTTAAATTAAATTAATTTTTAAAATTGAACCATAAAGATCAATTAAGAAGTTAAGATTAATTAATAAAAATCAAATAGATTTTTAAACAGGTGATCTAATGCGGAGCTAATCTTAATATTCCTAACTCCTTAAAAGCATCTTAATGGTTAAAATTAAAAAACTCATTTTCAAATTAATTATCTTTGCACTGTGTATATAAATAAAGAAGATTTAAACGAATTAGAGTTTCCGCAATTGCTCGCGGAAATTGCTCCTTTTGCATATTCTCCGAAAACGAGAGAAAAAATCCTTGAGCTTCGCCCGATGAAAATTGATGAGGCTGAAATTTCATTAAAAAAAACTTCAGAATATCAATCGAGTTTTGAAAGTTCAAATGCGATCCCGTTTGATGAATATGAAGATATTGAGAGCGAACTGAAACTGATGTTGATCGAGAATTATCGTCTTGAAAACTCAGCTTTCATCAAAATAAAAACCCTTACCGAACAAATAGGAAAACTTCAGAAGTTTTTCCCGACCATGCCCGAGACTTTTCCAAATCTGATGCAAGATGCGTCTGCTTTAGAATTTAAAAAAGAAATTATTGATAAAGTTGATAAGGTTTTCAACCGTTTTGGCGAAGTAAAAAGTGAAGCTTCCCCAATTCTAAAAACTTTACGTGCAGAAATTCAGGTAGCAAAAAAAGCCATCCAGGAGAATTTCAACAGAGTTTTATTCAATTACAGCCAGAGTGATTTTCTGGATGATATTCGTGAAAGTATCATTGAAGACCAAAGAGTTTTAGCCGTAAAATCTGCTTATAAAAAAAGAGTTCCGGGAAGGGTTTTAGGACTTTCAAAAACGGGTTCTATTACTTTTATTCAGCCGGACAGCGTTGTTAAACATTATTTTAAACTTCGTGAAGATCAGGAAGAAGAAAAGAAAGAAATCGATAAAATACTGAGACAGCTTACCGCAGAACTGGCGGTTTTTCAACCACAGCTATGGAGATATCAGATTTATATTTTTGATTTAGATTTAACGAGAGCTAAAGCTAAATTTGGAGAATTGGTGAATGGAATTTTACCTAAAATCAACCGTCACAAAACTTTAAAGCTAAGAGAAGCATTTCACCCATTATTGTGGCTGAGAAATAAGGCAGAAAATAAAACTATTTTCCCACAAACATTAAGTTTAACCGAGCATAACAGAATCATCTGTATTTCCGGACCGAATGCAGGTGGAAAATCAATTACTTTAAAAACTGTCGGATTGCTTCAACTGATGATTCAAAGCGGAATTCTGGTTCCTGCGCATCCAAAATCTGAAATGTTTTTCTTTGATAAAATAATGACCGATATTGGTGATAATCAATCTATTGAAAATCATCTTTCGACCTATTCGTCAAGATTAAAGAAAATGGGCGGAATCATTCGTGAATCTAATCCCGATACACTTTTATTGATCGACGAATTTGGAACGGGATCTGACCCGGAATTGGGAGGCGCTTTAGCTGAAAGTTTCCTTGAGTTTTTCTATGACAGAAAGAGTTTTGCGATCATTACAACTCATTACACCAACATCAAATTGGTGGTAGAACAGCTTCCGAATGCCATCAATGCGGCGATGCTTTTTGATGAAGAAACTTTGGAACCGATGTACAAACTGGAGGTGGGACAAGCCGGAAGTTCGTTCACCTTTGAGGTTGCTGAAAAGAATAAAATCCCAAGATTTATCATTCATTCGGCAAAGAAAAAAGTGGAACATGACATCATCAATTTAGATAAAACCATCGTCAAGCTTCAACAGGAAAAATACGAAGTCGAAAAACTGAAAACCGATCTTGCAGAGAGAAAAGGTTCTGTGGAAGACAAACGTGACAACCTTCAGAAGCTGAATGAGCAACTTCAGCAAAAACTTTTCAACTTCCAGAAATTGTATGAAGATGAGCATAGAAAACTTCAGTTTGGGGCAAAGATTGAAGGTTTTATCGACAGTTATGTGAAAGGAAAATCAAGAAAAGATGTGGTGAAAGATTTTGTAAAGATTCTTGAGCAGGAAAAATTCAGAAAAATCGGCGCTGATAAAGATGAAACTAAACGTCTGCAAGTCGTTAAAAGAAAGATCACCCAACAGCTGAAAAAGGAAGATGTGATTGAAAAAATCTCTGAAACCAACGAAAAAATAGAAGAAAAACGTAAAACCGATCGCGCTGTCTGGATGAAAATCGGGCAACGTGTAAGAATTACCGGAAGCACAAGCGTCGGAACAATTGAAACGATTTCTAAAAACAAGGTAACTGTCAATTACGGAAGTTTCAAAACCGTGATCAGTTCTGATGAATTGGAGAGAATTTAAGATTTATTGATGACTGTCAGAACTCATATTACATTTAGAGATTTTTTGAATTTCAATATTAAAAATTCATTTCCGAGAATTATTATTTTCTCCTTAATTCTATTGTTATTTTTTGGGTTGAATTACTTTAGTAGTGAAGATGATGCACAGGAAATTTCGAAATCTGCTTTGATATGGTTTCCTGCAATCATTCTCTTTATTATTGTACGTTCTTACTTTCGTCTGAAAAATACGTTTTACTCTAACACAAAAATTCAGGAAGAGATTATCTATACTTTCACTGATGAAAAAGTTCAGACGAAAGGAGAAACTTTTGAAGGAGATTTTACTTGGAACACAGTTTTTAAAGTAAAAGAATTAAAAGATTGGTTTTTGATCTACCAAAGTGCACAAACGATGAACATGATCCAAAAAGCAAAAATGGAGAAAGATCAAATTTCAGAACTTCGAAAAATTATTGCTGAAAATGGCGTCAAAGCAAAACTCAGAAAAGATTAATCATAAAAAAAGAGAGTGTTTATAAGCACTCTCTTTCTATTTTATTTCTTAATAAATTTTAGTCGACTCGTCTTTCCTTTATCATTGATCTGAATAAAGTAAATTCCCTTTAAAAGTTGATGAACATTTACTTTATTGTCTGAAATTTTTCCTGAGCTCATTTTTTGTCCTGTTGCATTGTAGATTTCAAAATCCGCTTGTGAAGAAACTCCTGAAATATTTAAAATATCTAACACCGGGTTTGGATAGATATTTTGTGCAGGATTTTTCTGAATTTCATTAGTTGTAAGGCTACAAACACCATTAGATAATGTGATAAAAGATAAAATATTGGACCAAGTACCGGTAGATGTACACACTTTTGAAACCTGAACTTCATAATTGGTACATGACATCAATCCTGAAAATGTGTAATTTCCCACACTATTTGTTTGTATCGGAGATGAAAGCCAAGAGAAAGAACCAACAGGTCGAATTCTCAATATATAGTCAGATGTATTTGGGTCTAAAGTCCAGCTGACACTTACTGAAGTTTGGGTAATATTTGTAATCTGAAAGTTGGTAGGAGCTAACGTATCACAGAAAAACAAAGATGCAGGATTTTCAACTGTTTTGCTTTGGTAAGATGTAATTCCTGAGAAGATCAAGAATAAATAAAGTAGTTTTTTTATCATATTTCTAATTTTTTCTAATGTGGATTTAAAATTAATCTAAAATAATCATATTGTTTTCATTAAATAAAAAATAATCTAATATCCGTGATAAATTTTTATTCCTACTTTTGAAAAATGATAACCAATTTTAAAATCTTATGGATCTTTTACAAAAAATTGCTGATTCCGGCAGTTTTGTTTTCTGTATTACTGACTTTTCAATTAGGTTTAAGTTTTGAAAATTTTGGACTCTGTTTTATTTTGCTTTTACCTTTGATGCATTATTTCATCTATGAACTGAGATTTAAGAATGAATATTTCTTCTATGCAAACTTTGGTTTTTCCAAATTATTTCTGTGGATTTTCACTTTGTCATTTGGTTTTATGATAAAAACGATCACAATTCTATTATGAGTATTCTTCATGTTGACAGCATCACAAAATCATTTGGTGAAAAGAAAATTCTGCAGGATATTTTTATAAGTTGCGAAACTGGTAAAATTGTAGGAATTCTTGGAAGAAACGGTTCGGGAAAATCAACACTTTTTCAAATAATTTTCGGAAGCCTAAAAGGTGAAACTCAATATGTGAAATTTAATGATGTCATCTTACAAAATCAATATGACCGTAAAAACAGGATTTCATATTTACCGCAATATTCTTTTTTGCCCAAAAATATTAAAATAAAGAAGCTTATAAAATTGTTTTGCACCGATGAAAACTCTGCAAAACTTTTACATTCAGAATTATTGAAACCTTTCATCGATGAAATCCCCCGTAATCTTTCCAGTGGCGAACTTCGAATTTTGGAAGTTTTATTAATTATTTATTCAAAAGCAGAATTCATTTTATTGGATGAGCCTTTTCACAGTCTGTCACCAAAAATTGTTTCTGAAATAAAAAAGAGCATCAAAGAAGAGTCAAAAAATAAAGGTTTCATCATTTCAGATCATCAATATCAATATGTTTTAGAAATTTCCGACAACATTTATCTGCTTACCAATACTTATTTAAAACCGATAAAAGATTTAGCGCCTGTCTAAAAAATTAAATTAGGAAAATTTATAATTAAATAGATTTGACGGAAATAAAAAAGTATAAGGATTTAAACGATATTTAGTGGTCAACAGAACGGATTTTTATTGGCAGTCATGGTCGCAAATCTTCCTTTATTCTTTCGATTTCGTTCATAATTATTGGTAAATAGTTTTATTCTAACTAATGTAAAAAATAATTGCTATTTGACCATAATATTTTACTTAAAAATCCTCTTAATCACATTTCCAATTTCCATAAAATCATCGTGATTTCCTACCGAACGTTTTTCAGCATTATTTTTATCATATTCTGAGAAAGGAAAAATAAGAAGATAATTGTTGCTTTTCAGGCTTTTGTTTAGAAGTTCCGGAATCATCCTCATTCTTGGAGTGTATGATTGCATTCCTCTTTTTGCCATAAAAAGAATCAATGCTTCATTTTCTTTAAGTTCAGCAGCTGTTTTTTCTCCGTCTTTTAAGGTATTCATAATAATGAATTCAGCTTCAATATTGGCTTTTTTGATGATTCGCTGTAGAATATTAAGAATCGTTTCTGGAGCATAAAAAACTAGCGTCGCACCTGAATTTCTGGCAATATTCCAGACTCTTAAAAGCGCATGGAAAAACCCAGCCTCTTTATCAGCATTCTGAGGAATCATCACTGCATATTTCTTGATCGTGGAAAGTGGTTGTGCAGCGTGATAAACCAATACATTGACATCATCATTCTGCAAATAACCGTTGTACAAATTGTGAACAAAAGATGGCGAAAACCCTTTTTCATCTCCAAGTCCGATCAGTAAATCTGTAATTTTATGTTCTTTGATAACGTTGTTTACGCCATTTATTACATCATTATCGTATCTCTTTAATGCCTGAAGTTTTACATCTGCTGCGGCTGCGGAATCAGTTGCCTGATGAAGGAGTTTCTCCGCATTTTTTACAGAAGATTCATTTTTATCTTCATTGATGATATTTAAAGCAAAAAAATCTTCAGTATTTGAATGTGCTTTAATCAAAATTCCCAAATTCACCATTCTCTCAACTGTTTCTTCGTAATTAATGGCTAAAAGAATATTTTCTTCCTCATGATTGTTTCCCGAAACCGTGTCTTCATTATCGATTTCAGCAATTTTTTGTGCACTCGACATAGATACAAAAGATGAAATGGTACAAGAAATCAGAATTAGTAAAATACTTCCGTTTAAGACGTGTTCATTGAGTAATCTTACCGGTTCTCCGGTTTCACTTTCAGAGAGAATGATGTTGTATCCCACCATCACCGTTGCTAATGTTGCAGCAGCAGAAGCAGAACTTAATCCGAAAATCAACCGACCTTCTTCTTTGGTGAATTTAAATGTTTTCTGCGTAATTAACGCAGATATATATTTTCCACCGATAGAAGCTACAAGCATTAAGGAAGCAACTTTTATGGTTTCAAAACTTTTAAAGAAAACAGTAAAATCAATAAGCATTCCTACGCTTATCAAGAAAAAAGGAATAAAAATGGCGTTTCCTACAAACTCAACTCTGTTCATCAATGAAGATGCGTGAGGAATAAGCCTGTTTAAAGCTAAACCAGCAAAGAAAGCACCGATAATGGCTTCAATACCTGCCAATTCTGCCAATAGCGCCGCAAGATAAATCATCACCAAAACAAAAATATACTGAGAAATTTTGTCATTCACCTTTTTGAAAAACCATCTTCCAATAATCGGGAAAATAAGTAAAACAATCAGGCTGAAAAGAATAAAAGAAACAGATAATTTTACCCAAAAAGATGTTCCTACATCGCCTTGCACCATTCCTACAATGACGGCAAGCACAAGCAATGTGGCAATGTCGGTAATCATTGTTCCTCCAACGGTGATATTTACTGCTCTGTTTTTTGCAATTCCTAATTTACTTATTAAAGGATAAGTGATCAATGTCTGAGACGAAAAAAGACTTGCAAACAAGACCGAAGTAAGCGTAGAAAAATCCAATAAATAATAAGCCCCCAGAAATCCTAAAATAAAAGGGAAAACAAATGCATAAGTACCATATCCCAGACTTTTCCATTTGTTCTTTTTAAAGTCTCCCATGTCGATTTCCAGCCCTGCCAAAAACATGATATAGAGCAACCCTGTAGTTCCGGTGACTACGATACTGCTGTCTCTTGCGAGTACATTGAATCCGTTGGGTCCGATGATGGCTCCTGCGATAATTAATCCTAATAAATGCGGAACTTTAATTTTGTTGAGTAAAAGTGGTGCTGCCAAAATAATAATCAATACCAGCAAAAACTTCAGCACAGGATCTTCTATTGGTAAAGTCAGGTTGTGTATACTTAGAATCATGGTTGCTATTTTTGAGTTCGGGTAAGTTCTACAGAAAACCTCGCCATACAGCTATTATCGACCGTCACTGTCCGTATTCCTCTTATTTTGCCTGGCGTAATTTCATTAAGCAGAATATTCATTTCTACGCTTTTTTTAGCGGTAGAATCAGTTTTATAACTCAGTTTTACTTCGTTATTTTCAAATTTCCCGCTGTACGTTCTTATGAGATTGTTGTTATTGATAATTTTGGTAGAAAGCTGAATAGAATCGCTGTCGAATTCCCAATTGTCGACGCGCTGATCTCCAACTGCATAATCGGTGCAGTTAGATTCGGTGCAGATAACTTTTCCGCTCCATTCGCCTGAAATTTCGCTCGGCCAAAGCATTATTTGTACAGAATCTTTCTTTTTAAAAATACTGTCTCGCATTTTTAGTAAAGACTGATATTCTGATTCCTTTTGGGCAAATAATTTTTCTTTTTCCAGAAGTTTTGTTTCTCTTTCTGTAAGCTGTTGCTGCTTCTCTTTGCTGTCACAACTTTGAAGTATAAAAAGGAAAGTAAAAAAGATAAAAAGATATTTTTTGGTCATAATGCAAGAATTGATCTCAATATGCATGCAAAAATGATGACAAGTGAAGATTAAATATCTAAAAAAGTAGATAAATTGATTGTTTGATAGGTGTTTTTAAGCCTCAATTAAGATTCAAGTCTTTTTCTTTTAAAAATTTCGGGATTATAGTTGATGATGAAAACGCCAAAGATAATAAGAACCGCTGCAACGATAAATTTCGCAGAAATATTTTCATCTAAAATCAACCAACTCAGGAATATGGAAATCACCGTATTCACATATGCCAAAATAGAAACCTGAACCGGTGAAATTTTTGTCAACGCATAATGAAAAGCAAAAAATGCTGAAACAGATCCGAAAACTGCCAAATAAAGCATTGCCGAAATACTTTTTACACTCCAGTTTCCGAAATTATAATTTTCTGAAAACAGGAAAGCAAAACACAATTGAACTACGCCAGCAAAGGCAAACTGATAAAAAAGATTTAATGAAATATTTTTGCTTTGAATATTCAATTTTTTAGTAAAAATAGTTCCTGAAGCCCAACCTCCAATGGCAATAAATAAGAAAATAATCCCCATCGTATAATCAGGATTTTCCAGATCACTCAAACCATCCCAAAAGATGAAAAGTATTCCGCTGAAACACATTAAAACACCAAAAAATGCTCTAAAGGTAAATTTCTGTAAACCAATCGCCACACTTCCAAGAAATACAACAATTGGGGAACAAGCGCTGATCAGGGAAGTTAGACTGCTTGTGACTTCTTCTTCCGCTACTGTGGTCATTCCATTCGCAATGATCAGCATTAATGTTGAGAAAATTAATTGATAACCCAAATTCTTCCAGCCAATCCATCTGAATTCTTTTCGGTAGAGTAGGATCAAAAGCATGATGGTTGCTGCCAAAAACTGACGGATTCCAGCAACAAACCAAGCCGGAATGGTTTCTACTGCAACACGAATCGCCAAAAAAGTAGTTCCCCACACAATGGCAACGGTAAGTACGGCAAAAATAAGTTTGTAATCTTTCAAAGTAGAGTAAAATGGGTGCAAAGATATTTATTTTAGAATGAAAGAGATGAATTTTGCTTCGAAAGTCAATAATACAATCGCCAATTTTAGTGTTTTTAAAAATTGACAGCTAAGCTAAGTGACAATTCCCTCATTCACTTGCGAAGCAAAATTCCCTTTCACCTTTTTAAAATTCTTATCTTTGAGCCATCTAATAAAATTGAAGATGGTAGGAATTATCATGGGAAGTCAAAGCGACTTGCCAATCATGGAACTGGCAGCAAATTTTTTGAAAAGTTTAGACATTCCGTACGAATTGACGGTAGTATCTGCACACAGAACGCCTGAAAGAATGTTTGATTATGCAAAACATGCGAAAAAAAGAGGTTTGAAAGTGATTATTGCAGGAGCAGGAGGAGCAGCACATCTTCCCGGAATGGTTGCAAGCTGTACCACTTTGCCTGTAATTGGTGTTCCGATTTTATCAAGCAATTCAATTGACGGTTGGGATTCTGTTTTGTCGATTCTTCAAATGCCAGGCGGAATTCCCGTAGCCACTGTTGCATTAAACGGAGCTTTAAACGCCGGAATTTTAGCGGCAAAAATATTGGGCACAGGAGACGAAAGCGTTGCTAAAAAACTTCAGATTTATCAGGATACTTTAAAGGATAAGGTTTTGGGAACGGTAGATGATATCAAAGCCAAGCACCCGAATTTGTATGATTTATAATTAATTCAGATTTAAACAAAAATAAAATGCCTCGCAAATCAACGAGGCATTTCTGTTTTTATTTTTTAATGAATTTGAAATTCTCAACTGATTTTTTTGAGGTAATTTCAAGAATATAATTGCCTTTCTGGAGTGAAGAAACATCGATTCTACTATCCGTAACATTATTTTTTTGGATGACTCTGCCACTAAAATCAATAATTTTGTACGATGAGATGTTTTTAAGATTTCTTATGTTGATAAAATCATTTGCCGGATTTGGATAAATTGAAATTTCAATTTTGCTGATATTTTCTGAAGTTGAAAGTACAGAAGAGCAATTAGGATTGTAGGTGTCTCCTGAAATTGTCCAGCCCTTTGTATTAATCAAATAATTTCTTGCTAAAACGGCAGCCGGATGAGAGTAAACTAGAGGTGACAGACTGCTTAAAACAATATTGTTTGGTGTTTCACTATTTAAGCTCCACCCGTGAAGTGTACTGTCGTAATTCTGACAATTGAGTCCTGATAAATTTAGCATATCAACTGCAGATTCCAGTGAGCTCAGATTCCAGTTTCCAATATTTTGATTAAAATTACTGGCTAGGGCAAACATCATGTCCATATTGGTAACTCCTGATGTATTCCAATTATCTATATTTTGATTAAAAGAATATGCGCCATGAAACATATGTTCCATCGTTGTAGCATTTGAAGTATTCCAATTTCGCAAGGGCTGATTAAAGTTCGCTGCTGTGTCAAAAACATAACGGAAGTCGGTTACATTAGACACGTTCCACTTTCCGACGGGAGCATTGAATTGATCTGCTGCAGAAAACATTGAGTTGATATTCGTAAGATTGGAAGTGTTCCAATTATTAAAACTAGGGTTTCCTACCAATGAAGAACAGATATAAAACATATCCTGAGTAGTGGTTACAATACTTAAATCTGGGCTGTCTACTGCCGTTACATCCATATTATTGCATAATACAAATGCAGATTCAAAAGTCTGCCATTGTATATTTCCCCACTGTGTAATATTCATGATCTTGCCTTTGTCAACACAATTGTAAACGGGAATACTGGTTCCTTCAAAAAATCTTACCTGATAAAAATTACCAGCTCCGTTACTGATTTTGACTTGGTAAGTTGCATTTGCTGATACAGGATTGAGTGGTACCCCAAAATTGATAATAAATTCTGTAGTAGAGCTAATATTACTCAAATTTCCAGTATGTTGCGGATAGCCAACTTCTTCCCAAGCAACATTAAAATTGGTGCCTCTTCCCGGGAAATGAATCTGTTGAGCGTTTCCGGGTTTCCAAATAGTGGTAAATTCGTTTTGTGCTTGTATTATTTGAAAGAAAAGCAGACAGAACAATATAATTATAGATTTTTTCATAAGAAACACTTTAGTGGTGAAATAACTTGAAGAAAGAGATAGGAATATTATTTTTTGATGAATTTAAATGTTTGCGCCATATCTTTAGTGATAATTTGTAAAAGGTAATTTCCTTTTGGCAAAACACTGATGTCAACCATCTCAGATACTAATTTTCCTTCTTTTAGCAACCTACCGCTTTCGTCAGAAATTTTATAATTTGCAGTGTTTTTTAAATTTTTAATATAAATAAAATAGGATGTAGGATTAGGATAAATTGAAAGATTACCTGCCGATTCAATATTTGAAACAGATAAGACACAACTTCCTACCGTATCTCCCGAGATCGTCCAGCCTTTATTGATGAGAATGTTTCTTTTATTAGTAATATTATTTGCATATTGCATGGGTGAATTCAAAATAAAAGATACATTATTAGCTGTATTGGGATTATCTGCCCATCCTGAAATAGTTTTGCTGTAGTTTTCGCAGTCTAATGCAGAATTCCCAAAAGCGCTATTTCCATCAACTAGCGAAGAAA
>Ga0302215_10002317_pt1 | contig 13155 bp, 5 predicted proteins | sample II_Fen_N3_1_FD_194580 | JGI IMG/M metagenome (GOLD analysis project Ga0302215, IMG submission 194580) | Peat permafrost microbial communities from Stordalen Mire near Abisko, Sweden - II_Fen_N3_1 | ecosystem: Environmental > Terrestrial > Soil > Wetlands > Permafrost | place: Sweden: Abisko... | reverse complement strand
AATGAATCCTCACTATTTCTAAACCTTATTCCTTAATTTAAATGTTAAGTTTTAATTTGATAGTATTTGTTTTTTTAATTTTCTTTTTACACAGCCTCTAAAGCTGGAGTCAATTGAAAAAACAGATTAAAAAGATGTATCTGTTGATTACTTCACCCGAATATTAGAAGTCAGAATTACGTTATCTATTATCATTCATACGATTAACCTGGGCATTCTAAGCACCTATACCAAAAACATTATATCATTTAAAAATGAGATATTATAAATGAAAAAGTTTAAATAAAAACACAAATATGAAATTGAAACAACAACTGCTAATTCTTCTATGCTGTATAATCAGTGTTACCAATGCTTTTGCTCAGTCAAAAAAAGATTATCATACATGGGCAACAACTCCACCCTTAGGTTGGAATAGTTGGGATTGCTTTGGAACTACTGTAACCGAACAACAAATCAAGGAACAGGCCGATGCAATGGCTAAACATCTTTTGCCAAGTGGATACAAATACCTTACAGTGGATATTCAATGGTATGAACCTGAGGCAAAGGGACATGCTTATGATCCAAAAGCAGTTCTCACCATGGATGGTTATGGTCGCTTAACCCCCGGGTTGAAAAAGTTCCCCTCGGCTGTAAATGGTAAAGGATTTAAGCCTCTTGCCGATTATGTGCATTCAAAAGGACTTAAATTTGGAATCCATATCATGCGTGGGATTCCACGTCAGGCTGTTGAAAAAAACACACCTGTTCTTGGTACAACAGTTAATGCTCAGGATATTGCATTAACTAATTCCAGCTGTCCATGGAACCCTGATATGTACGGTGTTAATGCCACCAAACCCGAAGGCCAGGCTTACTATAATTCTATCGTACAGATGTATGCCGACTGGGGAGTAGATTTCATAAAGTGTGATGATATTTCGCGCCCTTACGACAATATTCAGAAAGCCGAGATTGAAGCGCTCCGCAAAGCTATTGATAAAACAGGGCGCCCCATTATTTTAAGTCTATCACCTGGTGCAACTCCAATTACAAGCGGGGTACACGTAATGAACCATGCCAATATGTGGCGTATTACCGATGATTTTTGGGACAGATGGGGATTGTTGCTAGCCATGTTCGAGCGAATGGATACCTGGACTCCTTACCGTGGGCCCGGACACTTTCCTGATGCTGATATGCTTCCAATTGGAATTATTGATTTCAAACGTACGACTAACTTCACCATGAATGAACAGTATACACTTATGAGCATGTGGGCAATTGGCCGTTCACCGTTGATTTTCGGAGGTGATATGACCAAGCTTGATGATTTCACAAAAGAAATGCTTATCAACCCGGAAATGCTGAAAGTGAACCAGCAAAGCTCAAACAATCGTCAGGTGTTACGTGATAAAAACCTGATTGTATGGACTGCCGATGTTCCTGACAGCAAAGTTAAATATGTTGCACTTTTTAATGCACAAAGTAATAGTGATAATATTGATTTCAAAAATGCTGATTATGCAAGCCCTTTAATTGCCGGTAAGGGAAGTTCTCAAAAGGTTGAGGTATCGGTGAAAGATGCAAAGAAGCTTGTCTTATTCGTTAAAGATGGTGATAATGGTTTCGATCAGGACAATGTAGTTTGGGTCAATCCTGTGCTTCATGGACCAAAAGGAGCCCTTAAACTTACCGATTTGAAATGGCTAAGCGCCAGCGCAGGTTGGGGTGAAGCCCGTGTAAACCGGACTTGCGATAACAAGCCGATTGTCATAAACGATAAAGCTGTTGAGGGTATTGGTACCCATGGAGAATCCATTATAATTTATGAATTGCCGGAAGGTTACGACAGCTTTACAGCAACCGGGGTTGTTACACAGGACAAAGGTTCTGTAATTTTTGGTGTCCTGGTTAGCAAAGGTGCAAGTGATTTTCCAGAAACAGCTAATGTAAAAGTAAATTTCGAAGTAATAGGTATAAAAGGCACAGTCAAAGTCCGCGATTTATGGAATCACAAAGACCTAGGAAAATTTAAAATTAGTTTTAACCGTGAATTACCTCAACATGGTGCAGGGCTATATCGTTTAACACCAACAAAATAAATATAATTATGAAGAAAATCAATTTCATATTGTCAATACTGCTTGTTCTTTCAATTGGAATTCATGCACAATCGTACACAAAGACAAATTTGGGTATCAAAACCCAAACCAATTCAATGTCTGTTGAAATCCGGTTCTATGGGCCTGCCCAGGTGAGAGTATTGAAATCACCGTTAGGAAAACCCTTTTCCAAGGAAAGCTTAACAGTTGTAAAAAAGCCGCAAGCCACAAAATTTACAGTCAATCAACAGGGTAATGTAGTTTTGTTGAAAAGCGATAAATTGAAAGTAGAGGTTGATATAAATTCCGGTAAAATATCTTATTCTACTCTAGCCGGAGAAAAACTTTTAAGCGAGAAAGAATCAGGTGCAACGTTTACTGATTTCGATGATGCCGGATCAAAAACCTACACCATAAACCAGTCGTTTATACTTGAAAAAGACGAGGCTATTTATGGCTTAGGTCAGCAACAGAGAGGTCAGTTGTCACTGCGTAACGCAAAACTCAACATGGTACAGGGCAACACCGATGACTATGTTCCTTTCCTTGTTTCAACTAAGGGTTATGGCTTATTTTGGGATAATTATTCCCCTACTGTTTTTGAAGATAAACCTGAAAGCACTTCATTCAAATCGGATGTTGGCGATTGTATTGATTACTATTTTATGTTCGGTGGGAATATCGATGGGTCAATTGCAGGCATGCGTAACCTTACCGGACAGGCTCCAATGTTTCCATTGTGGACTTTTGGTTACTGGCAAAGTAAAGAGCGGTATAAAAGCCAGAACGAATTGGTGGGTGTAGTTAAAAAATACCGTGAAATAGGCGTACCACTCGATGGGATTATTCAGGATTGGCAGTACTGGGGTAACAACTATTTATGGAATGCAATGGACTTTCTAAATCCTGAATTTTCGAATCCTAAAAAAATGGTGGATGATATTCACGGGATGAATGCACATTTGATTATTTCTATCTGGAATTCTTTCGGACCACAAACAAAGCAATACCGCGAAATGAAACAGAAAGGAATGCTTTTGAGTTTCGGAACATGGCCTCAATCAGGTTTAGAGACATGGCCACCAAACCTTGAATATCCATCCGGAGTAGAACCTTACGACCCATATAACCCTGAAGCACGGGATATTTATTGGAAGTATCTGAATAAAGGACTTTTTTCACTGGGAATTGACGGATGGTGGATGGATTCATCTGAACCTGACCATTTGGATTTCAAGCCTTCTGATTTCGACATTAAAACCTACCTTGGTTCGTTCCGTAAAGTACGCAATGCTTTCCCTTTGATGACAGTTGGAGGAGTTGCAGAACACCAACGTAGAGTAAGTTCCGATAAACGCGTATTTATCCTTACACGCTCGGCATTTGCCGGACAACAACGGTATGGTGCTAATACATGGTCGGGCGATGTTAATTCTTCCTGGCAATCATTACGCAACCAAATACCCGCAGGTCTCAATTTTTCTATGAGTGCTATTCCTTACTGGAATACAGACATTGGAGGTTTTTTTGCGAGTGCGTATAACAGAGGTTGGAGTGAAGGTGCCAAAAATCCTTCATTTCAGGAATTATATGTTCGATGGCTCCAATTCGGGGCATTTACCCCTATGATGCGTTCGCACGGTACAGATATTCCCAGAGAGATATATAATTTTGGAAAAAAGGGCGAGACAATCTTCGATGCAATAGCAAAAACAATTAATTTGCGTTATTCTTTGTTGCCTTACATCTACTCTACTGCCTGGACGGTAACAAATAGCCAATCTACGATTATGCGTGCATTGGTAATGGACTTTAAGGATAAGAAAGTTGTAGATATGAACAACGAGTATATGTTTGGTAAATCAATATTGGTTGCTCCAATTGTTAATTCACAATACACTTCTGAAACTACTGTAAGATCAAATTCTGAAACCGGTTGGGACAAAAAAGACGTCAATAGCGAAAACAAAAGTTCAAGTGTGACTTTCACAAATATTAAATCAACGAAAGTTTATTTACCTGAAGGAACTTTTTGGTATGACTTCTGGACAAATGATAAAATCAAAGGTGGTCAGGAAATAATAAAAGCAACAACAATTGATGAGATTCCTTTGTACATTAAGTCGGGAAGTATTATACCATTTGGACCGCAAGTGCAGTATGCCACTGAAAAGAAATGGGATAACCTTGAAATCCGTGTTTATCCCGGAGCAAATGGTGAATTTTCTTTATATGAAGATGAAAACGATAATTATAATTACGAAAAAGGAGCATATTCAACGATTTCATTTACATGGAATGATTCGAAGAATACATTGACTATTAATGATCGTAAAGGTTCATTTTCTGGTATGCTTACAACTCGTAAATTTAATATAGTAGTCGTTACTGCTGACAAAAAGAATGATAAGTCTGTAACTTATAGTGGCAAGAAAATCTCATTAAAAATGTAATTTAAAAAAGTTATAAGTTAATGTTGGAATGAATCCTTCAATATAACAAAACAATGAAAAGAATCTTAAAAATTATCTTTATTCTTTCGATAATATTTTTTGGCTTGAGTGCACAAAATAAGAAAGTTACTACGAAATCGAGTGTTGAACCCTATTTGCTGCCACCAATTCCTTCAATTCCGGGAATATTACCACAAGATAGTGTTAAAATGGGTGATTGGATATCGTTTCCGGAAGTGAAATTGGACATTCCTATTGCTACCGGTCCATTCGAACCTACATGGGAATCAATCGAAAAGAACTATCCCGGTGAGCCTTCATGGCTTCGCGAGGCTAAGTTCGGTATCTGGGTTCACTTTGGCCCGCAATCTGCAGGTGAGAGTGGTGACTGGTTTGCCCGTAAACTTTACACTGAAGGAACGACAGCTTATAAAAATCATCTCAAAAAATATGGTCACCCATCCGAAGTTGGTTACAAAGAAGTCCTTCGTGATTGGAACCCCACTAAACTTGACCCTGCTGCACTTACAAAAATTTACCAGGCTGCAGGTGCCCGTTTCTTAATGATTCAAGGTGTGCATCATGATAATTACGACATGTGGAATTCAAAGTATCAACAGTGGAATTCTGTAAATATAGGACCAAAACGAGATTTTATCGATGAATGGGCGAAGGCTTGTCGTGCTAATGGAATGCATTACGGTGTCACTTTCCATCATGAATATACCTGGTGGTGGTGGCAAACTGCATTTGGCAGCGACAAAGAAGGATCTAAGAAAGGTGTACCATACGATGGGAGCCTAACTCTTGCCGATGGAAAAGGTAAATGGTGGGAGGGATATGATCCCCGCTTGCTATATGGCATTAACTTACGCGAATACAAAGGTGTTGCCCAAAAAGCCGCATCCGAATGGAGTCCGGCACCGGAAGGTATTTTCACCAATCATTTGGACTATGCCAAGTGGTATGCTACTCAATGGGCTTTACGAATGATGGATGTAGTGCAAAATTACGACCCTGATTTTATTTATACCGATGGTACGGTTCAAGGTCCTTTCACAGGTAATGGAACAGGTACAGGTATCAAAGCTAATGCCATGCAAACGGTTATTGCCGATTATTATAATCGGACACTTAAAAAACGGGGTGTTGTGAACACTTTCAGTATCGTTAAATTCCGAAATAAAACCAACGGAACTGTGAACACCGAGGAATTTGGCGTTCCGGCTGAAATCAAAACTGATCAACCCTGGATTGCCGAAGCTCCTGTTGGTGACTGGTTTTATGCACCTGGTTTTACCTACGATTCAGGAATGATGATCCGGTATATTATCGAAGCCATTGCACGCGATGGCAATGCAGCGTTGTGTATTTCCATTCTGCCTGATGGAACGTTGGACGAAGGAAGTATTAAGATGTTGAAAGAAGTTGGGACCTGGATGCAAAGGAACGGAGAAGCTGTTTACGGAAGCCATGCATGGACTATTCCCGGCGAAGGCGAGCAAGTTAACGGGAAGTTAAAAATGCTTCCAGGTGGTGCATTAAATCGTAAACATGCTGATTTTAAATTCAATGCTCAGGACATCCGTTTTACAATTGGTAAGAATGGTTCATTTTATGCATTTTGCATGAATATACCTGCCTCAGGAGCACAGTTAAAGATCAAATCGCTTGGTACAGCTGTCAGGTACTTTAGCAAGCCTATTAAAAATGTAAAACTGCTTGGGTACAATGGAAAATTACAATGGAAACTGGAAGCCGATGGACTTGCTATCACTTGTCCTGAGAAAATGCCTTATGCAACATCTGTTGTGTTCAAAATAGATTAAAAGCTTCTGATACAAGTTTTCATAAATTTTATCTTACAATTTACAGAACGAGTACCGTCAGACGGGACTCGTTCTATCCGTTAACTTTATGACAAAATATTTTTTGATAAAACAGCAACTAAATGAAAATAAAGCTACTAATGTTAATTAGTTTATTTCCTCTTATTTGTCAGGGGCAAGTCATGAAAGGCTTTAAACAGTTGTCCGACAGAGTAAACATCTTTTTATCAGAGGGAACGCTCACAGTAACTCCTTTATCTGGGAATGCAGTAAGAATCAAATTCTATAAGAAAACTGACGGAAATCTTCCAGAACTTGTTTTTACCTCTGAAGTCCCACCTCCCGGATTTAAGGTTTACGATTCTCCTTGTAAACTAGAAATTAAAGCAAAAAATATTATTATATCGTTGGATAAACAAACATGCAAATTGTCATTTGCGGATAATGCCGGAAAAGTATTTTTGAGCGAAATAGCAGGTGCCCGTAAACTAACTCCCGATTCTATACAAGGTGAACCTTGTTTTTCCGTAGAGCAGAGTTTTGTATCCCCTGCAGATGAGTCTATTTTCGGCTTGGGACAATTTCAGGATGGACAATACAACCTGAAAAACGTAACCCGTCGATTAACGCAGGTTAATACTCAAATTGCTATCCCTTTTATTTATTCAAGTAAAGGCTACGGCTTATTGTGGCATCAGTATGGACTTACCGACTTTAATCCGGCAGATAACTTTATTGCACTCGAGAAGAAGGAAGAATCAAATGCAGGGAATAATCAAATGACCGAAGTAACGACGACTTCAGGCACTCAGAAAATATCTCAACACCAATCACTTTATAATGGTAAGTTTTATGTTCCTGAAAATGGCATTTATACCATTTTTCTCGATTTAGGTGAAATGGGAAACCGTCAATATGTGGTTATTGATGGAAAACCTTGTATTGACCAAAGTAATATGTGGCTGCCACCTACTACAGGAACATTGGTAAATCTAAAAGCAGGTGAACACCTTGTTCAGATAATTTGCAAATCAAATAATTCTCCGAAATTGTCATGGAAACTGAGTGAAAATATAACAACATTTCGTTCACCGACAGCTAAATTACTTGATTATGTGGTATTCTACGGACCATCGGCAGATAGTGTGATTGCCTCATACCGCAATTTATCTGGCAATGCTCCCATGTTTCCTAAATGGGCTTACGGTTTTTGGCAATGTCGCGAGCGTTACACTTCAGGGAAACAGTTGGTTGAAACAGTTGAAGAGTTCCGAAAAAGAAGCCTTCCATTGGATGTAATTGTTCAGGACTGGCAGTACTGGGGCAACAGAGGATGGGGAGTTCCTCAGTTCGATGAAAAGAATTATCCAAACCCTTCCGGATTTATTAAAGAACTGCACGATTTGAATGCTCATTTCAACATTTCAATCTGGTCGAACCCGGATAAAAACTCGATAATTGGAAGAGAATACGTAGCTAAAAACCGTTTTATTCCCGATACCAAATGGTTGGATTATTTCAATCCCGAAACCAGAAAAGAATACTGGAATACATTGAAAATAAATATGTTTGATAAAGGTGTCGATTCCTGGTGGATGGATGCAGTTGAGCCTGAAAATGATGCTTTGAAAGGGACAAAAACCCATATGGGTATCGGTGATTTATTCCGTTTAACCTATCCATTAATGGTAAGCAAAGCGGTATATGAAGGCCAACGTGAGACATCATCCAATAAGCGGGTTTGCATCCTTACACGATCGGCTTTTTCAGGACAGCAACGCTATGGAGTAATCAACTGGTCGGGCGATATTGGTGGTACATGGGATGTTTTCCGTAATCAGATTGTTGCAGGGTTGAACTTTACCATATCAGGATTACCTTATTGGACAACCGATATAGGTGGCTTTTTCCGTCCAGGATTTTCACAATATACCGATAAGAAATACCAGGAGTTGCTTACACGCTGGTACCAATGGGGCACCTTCAACCCTATTTTCAGAATGCATGGTTATCAAACTGAAACCGAACCATGGAAATATGGGCAAACTGTAGAAGATAATATGCGTAAAATGCTGAACCTTCGCTATCAACTGCTTCCATATATTTATTCAGAAGCATGGCAGGTTACAAAAAACGGATCAACTATGATGCGTGCTATGGTAATGGATTTCAATGGCGATGCAGATGCAGTGAAACAACCTTTTGAATATATGTTTGGAAAAGCATTTCTTGTTGCACCAATTATCGATGCTGGTGCAACTCAAAGGGACGTATATCTTCCAAAATCTGTTGATTGGTACGACTTCTGGACAGGTAAACGCATTAAAGGTGGTCAAACTATAAAAGCTGAGGCACCTTTAGATAAAATACCATTGTTCATAAAAGCAGGAGCAATAGTACCTATGGGCCCTATAGTTCAATATTCAGGTAAAAAAACAGCCGATACTCTCGAAATTCGCGTATATAAAGGAATGAATGCTCAATTTGATTTATACGAAGATGAAGGAGATAATTATAATTATGAGAGAGGAAAATATACAATCATCCCATTCAAATGGGATGAAGTGAGAAATACGCTAACTATAGGAAGAAAACAAGGTAGTTATCCGGGAAGTTTATCTAATCGTATTTTTAATGTTGTTTTTGTTACAGAATCAGATGGACATGAAATAACTGTGAACACAATAAAAAACAAAGTCTCTTATTCGGGAAAACTAATCGAAGTTCAATTATAAGTAAAATAATGAAACATTATTTTACTTGATGTTCAGAAATATAATTTAACGACACACTTTAAACATAATAAAAAAAAACATGAAAACTAAAATACTTATAGCTTCTGTTTTAATAGTTTCAACAAATTTGTGGGGACAGCAATTACCCTATAAAAATCCTGACTTAAGCTTTGACCAAAGAGCAACTGATTTAATCTCACGCTTAACGTTGAGCGAAAAAGCGACTTTGATGTGTGATGTTTCTGAAGCTATTCCGCACCTTGGGATTAAAAAATTCAACTGGTGGAGTGAAGCTTTGCATGGTCTGGCTAATAATAATAATGTTACTGTTTTTCCAGAACCTGTTGGTATGGCTGCTTCCTTCGATACCGATTTGGTTTATAATATTTTCAATGCTGTTTCTGATGAAACACGAGCCAAATACAATGAAGCAACTAAAAAAGGACAGGAAAACAAACGTTTTCTAAGTCTTTCGGTTTGGACCCCCAATGTCAACATATTTCGTGATCCACGTTGGGGTCGTGGTCAGGAAACTTATGGAGAAGACCCTTATCTTACTTCCCGAATGGGTGTTTCGGTTGTAAAAGGACTTCAGGGACCTTTAGATTCTAAATACAAAAAACTTCTGGCATGTGCCAAACATTTTGCTGTTCACTCCGGACCTGAATGGAGCCGCCATATACTCAATGTCAACAATCTTGATCCTCGTGAGTTGTATGAGACCTACCTTCCTGCTTTCAAATCTTTGGTTCAGGTTGCCGATGTCCGTCAGGTAATGTGTGCTTATCAGCGTTTAGATGATGAGCCATGTTGTGGAAGTACTCAACTACTTCAACGAATTTTAAGAGATGAATGGGGATATAAGTATATGGTTGTTTCTGATTGTGGCGCAATAGCCGATTTTTATACTACCCATAAAGTTTCATCGGATGCTATCCATGCTGCTTCAAAAAGTGTTTTAGCCGGAACTGACGTAGAGTGCCAATGGACTGACCATATTTACAAAAAATTGCCGGAGGCAGTTTCAAAAGGTCTGATTACAGAAGAAGAGATAAACAAACATCTCTTGAGGGTTTTAATTGGCCGTTTTGAACTTGGCGAAATGGATGACGATTCACTTGTACCCTGGTCTAAAATTCCAATCTCAGTAGTAAATAACGATGAGCATAGAAAACTTGCTTTACAAATGGCTCTTGAATCAATGACACTATTACAGAATAAAGACAATCTTCTTCCTTTAAAAAAAACAAACAATAAAATAGCCGTCATCGGCCCCAATGCAAATGATAAACCTATGTTGTGGGGAAATTATAATGGAACTCCGGTAAAGACAATTACTATTCTTGAAGGAATAACATCTAAACTTTCCGCCAACAAAGTTCTATATGACAAAGGATGCGATTTGGTTGAAGATAAAGTGACTGAAAGCTATTTTTCGAAATGCATGATTGATGGAAAAAAAGGGTTTAAGGCTACTTACTGGAATAATAAAGATCTTACCGGAGATGTTGCAGCAACTCAACATATTGAAGACCCAATAAAATCAACCACTGCCGGTCAACATGAATTTGCTACGGGAGTCCGTCTTGAAGGATTTTCGGGTAAATATGAAACAGAATTCACATCTTCCAAAAGTGAAGAAATCGTGTTTAAGTGTGGAGCTACCGGATATTTTGAATTATTTGTCAATGGTGAATCACTTGCAAAATATACTAATTGGAGGACTCTATTGTCTCGAATTCCATTTAATGTGGAAAGTGGAAAGAAATATAAGATTGAAATCCAATATGCTCAGATGAACGACTGGCAGGCAAACATCGAATTTAACTTTGGCAAAGAGATTGAAGTCAACTATACAGATCTTTTAGAGAAACTTGAAGGAACTGATATGGTTGTATTTGTTGGTGGTCTTTCTTCCCAACTCGAAGGAGAAGAAATGCCTGTATCGTTTCCTGGTTTCAAGGGTGGCGACCGTACCGATATAGAACTACCATTGGTACAGCGCAATTGCTTAAAAGCATTGAAACAAGCCGGGAAGAAAGTGATTTTCGTAAACTGTTCGGGCTCTGCTATTGCACTTGTTCCTGAGACCGAAAGTTGTGATGCTATTCTTCAGGCCTGGTATGGTGGTGAATCAGGTGGTCAGGCCGTAGCAGATGTGCTTTTTGGAGATTATAATCCATCAGGGAAGTTGCCCATTACTTTCTATAAGAGTATAAAACAGTTATCTGATTTTGAAGATTATTCAATGAAAGGGCGTACATATCGTTACATGGCTGATCCTTTGTTTCCGTTTGGGTTTGGGTTGAGTTATACCACATTTTCAATTGGAGATGCAAAATTCAGTAATACTTCGATTAAATCCAACGAATCTATAAAACTTACTATACCTGTTTTGAATAAAGGGAAACTCAACGGCACTGAAATTGTTCAGGTCTATGTACGTAAGATAAATGACGTTAACGGGCCACTTAAGACCTTAAAAGGCTTTCAAAGAATAGATGTTGCTGCCGGGAAAACGTCTCAGGCAGAAATCAATTTACCAAATTCATCTTTCGGATTTTTTGACAGGGAAAATGGCAAAATGGCTGTAACAGCTGGAGAATATGAAGTTTTATACGGGAACAGTTCCGATGCTAAAGATTTAAAAACAACAAGAATAATTATAAGTAAATGAAAAATACGATAATAACCGGACTTATTCTTCTAAGTTCTTTCACTGTGTTTTCACAGAGAGTAACAATTATTTCTCCAAACCAGAAAATAAGTATCGGGCTTTATAATACAAAGAATGTTGAAACCGGAGAATGGTATTTAAAAGTGAACTATTTAAATAGTGGTAAAATATGTGAGCTTATTCCGCAAATATCTTTGGGACTTTCCCGTGCCGACCAGACTTTCTCGAAAGAACTTAAGTACATAAAGGCAGGCAAACCCATTTTGATTAGCGAACGCTATACAGCAGTGCATGGCAAACGTTCCCAATGCAGCAATACTGCAAATGAAACGGTTGTTTCATTTGAAAATCCGGGTAAAGCTAAGTTGAATTTAATCATCAGGGCCTATAATGATGGTTTGGCTTTTCGATATCAGTTTCCTGAAAAAGAAGGCACTTTTGTGATGAATGATGAACTGACTGCCTATTCCATTCCGGACAGTACAAAACGATGGATGGAAAAATTCAATCCTGCCAATGAAGGTCTGTATTCAGCTATGGTGAATGGAAATACTCAACAGGACTGGGGTTATCCTGCATTATTTAACACACAGGATAAAACCTGTTGGTATTTAATTCACGAAGCCGATTTGGATAGGAATTATTGTGGAACAAAACTTTCAAACACATTAGAAAATTCAAAATATAAAATTACTTTCCCCGATCAGTGGAATGGAAGAGGACAAGGTGAAGTGAAACCAACCATTACACTCCCCTGGAAATCGCCATGGAGGTTAATGATTATTGGTAGCCTTGCCGATATTGTAGAATCTACGCTCGTCGAGGATGTATCTGCACCTTCAATTATTTCCAACACTGATTGGATTAAGCCCGGCATTGTATCCTGGAATTACTGGTCAAGTAACCATGGAACAAAAGACTATAAGATTGTTTGTAAGTTTGCAGATTTAGCTGCATCAATGGGATGGCCATATACTCTTCTTGACTGGGAATGGGATGGCATGTCCAATGGAGGAAAGTTGGAAGATGCCTTAAAATATATTCATTCATTAGGTGTAAAACCCTTGATGTGGTATAATTCAGGAGGAAATCACACCTGGGTTACTTCTACCCCTAAAGACAGGATGTTGACCCATGAAAACCGGATGCAAGAGTTTACCAAATTGAAGGAATTGGGTGTTGCCGGTGTGAAAATTGATTTTTTCGAAAGTGAGAAACAGGATATGATTAAATATTACCTTGATATTTTGGACGATGCAGCCAGGTTCGATATTATGGTATACTTTCATGGTTGTTTGGTTCCTCGTGGCTGGGAACGCACATATCCGCATCTTATGACATTAGAAGGAGTACGTGGAGCTGAATGGTATAATA
>Ga0302215_10002315_pt1 | contig 13158 bp, 9 predicted proteins | sample II_Fen_N3_1_FD_194580 | JGI IMG/M metagenome (GOLD analysis project Ga0302215, IMG submission 194580) | Peat permafrost microbial communities from Stordalen Mire near Abisko, Sweden - II_Fen_N3_1 | ecosystem: Environmental > Terrestrial > Soil > Wetlands > Permafrost | place: Sweden: Abisko... | reverse complement strand
ATTTTTACACTTGGCAAAGCATATCTCGGTGCGGTAAAAAATTTCAGATACGGATGTTTTGCATATTCTTTTGCGATAGCAACAGCATTTTCGTCTGCTCTTTTACGAGCCTGAATTATCTCATTGTTGAGATAATCCAGGTAATCTGATAATTTGATCATGATCGTAAAATTGAGACATTACTGAGCCAATATTCCTAAAACTTTTTCCAGACCTGCAGGCATTTCGTCATTGGTTGCTCTTACTTTTACACCCAAAGAATATTCTTTTTCTACTTTTATTCCGGTGCTGGAAGATCTTTTATAAGACACATCTACACTCAGTTTCACAGGTCCCCATCCTCCGGAAGCGCCTACTTTTAAACCAAATTCGTCGCTTACATTTTTTGTATAGGTAGAATTTAATTTTACATTGAAATCGACTTCACAAGACTCAATTCTAAAGCTCGGAACGTTTAGTAATGCAACAAACGGCACTGAAAGTTCAACGGGTTGTGAAATTGTTTTGTCTACACCCGGAGTTTCTGTTTCATTTACATAATCAGGATTGGGAACTGTTTTATTGTATCTAAAATCTGCCATTCTCAGTTTTTTTGCACTCGCAGGATCTGCAGGATCAGTAAGTTCAAAACCGACTTCATTAATAAAACTTACGGTAGCAATTGAGGCATTTGACTGTGCTTTTACACACGCATCCAAAGGTCCGCCAATGATTGTGGCAAAATCTATACTTCCTAACTCTGCAGCAAAATCTGCATTGGCTGCGTCTGATGTTTTGAAAATTTCTTCATCTGCTGCCATTTTCAGAGAGATCATTTTAAGAACTTCTGATGAGGCATTTGAAAGAGATTTTTCCCATTTCTCATCATAGCTGTTTTTAAATTGTTCAACAATTAAAAGAAGATCTTTTGTCGAAAGATTTTTGAGTTCAGACATTTCTACTCCCGAAATTTTATCATAAATACTTGGAGTAAGCACTTTTTCTACGCCTGATAAAAGATCGACTAATTCGTTTTTTGTTTTTTTGGTGTGATTGGCTTCCAACACCGATTTTAATGTTTCCATTTGATTTGTTTTTTGGTTAATATTAATTTGTAGTACAAAGCTATATCTCTAACCATCAAAATATTACAGGAATTACACTAAAAACAAAAGGTGAAAACACCCTAAATAAAAAAGCAGATTTTCCGTGATGGAAAATCTGCTTTTTGTAATTTTCAAGATTTAAATATTAAAATCCTGAACGAATTTATTTTTATTTAAAATTATTCTTTGATAAATTTAAATTCTTTACCGCCTTGCGTAAACGCAATGGTCTTTTTATCTTTACTGTAAACCATTGAAATCTGAGCCTGCTCGAAAGTAAATGTGCTGTCGCCTACATATTCCAAAGGAAATGCAGGTTGCCCTGTTGCCTGACCGTACAACTGGTTGTCTTTTTCCGTAAATGTAATTTTTATAGGAAGATCTTTACTTCCGTATGTTCCGGTAAACTCTTTAATATTGATCTTTTCCGCAGGTATTGCCTGTGCCGAAGTCCAAAGATTATTTTTAGAGTCTACATCAGGAATTTGAGAATTAGGATCCAGTTTTACCTGATCTATTTCTTTATTTGAATCTAACTTAAATGTCCATTCTTTATTTCTTTTCCAGATTTCTACAGGCAGCTTTACCATTTGCTCAGTACCATCTTTAAATTTAACCTGAATCGTTGTAGGCATAGGTAATTGACCAAGATTTTCAACAGTAATCTGCGCTCCGTTTTTGAAATCTTCATTAATGTATTTTACATTCTTAACGGCCTGATCGATTTTCCATTTGTTGATAAACCAACCTCTCCAAAACCAATTGAGCTCTTCACCTGAAACATTTTCCATGGTGTGGAAGAAATCCCACGGTGTAGGATGTTTGAATGCCCAACGCTCGATGTACGTTCTGAAAGCTTTGTCGAATTTTTCAGGTCCTAAAATAGATTCTCTCAAAATCCCCAATCCCATTCCAGGTTTGTAATAGGCTAAAACTCCGATGCTGTTTTCTTTCATATTATCGGGTCCCACCATAATCGGTTCAAAACTGCTATTCATGATATAACCTCCCATCTGAGCTATATTTTTCTTTGAGTAATATTCGCCTTTATTGAAAGCTTCGGTAGACAATTCGTTGATAAAAGTGTTGAAACCTTCATCCATCCACGCAAAAAGTCTTTCGTTAGAACCGACGATCATTGGAAACCAGTTGTGCCCAAACTCGTGATCGGTAACTCCCCAAAGTTCTTCACCTTTAGAATCCATATGACAGAAAACGATTCCCGGATACTCCATTCCGCCTTCGTTTCCTGCAACGTTGGTTGCTGCAGGATAAGTATATTCGTACCATTTCCCCGAATAATGCTCGATAGCAGCTTTTGTGTATTCTGTTGACCTTCCCCAAGCTTTTTCACCAGCACTTTCAGCAGGATAAGCAGAAATTGCCAACGATTTTTTTCCGCTCGGAAGATTGATTTTGGCTGCATCTACAATAAACGCCGGAGAAGAAGCCCATGCAAAATCTCTGGTTTGGTTGATTTTAAATTTCCAGGTTTTTGTACCTGATGCATTATTTTTCCCAATTTCAGACTCTGGTCTGATCATTACAGTTTTGTCCGAATTTCTTGCCTGTGACCATCTGTTGTTTTCTTCTTTTGAATAAACTTGTTTTTCATTTAAAAGTTCACCGGAAGCAACAACGTAATGATTAGCCGGAACAGTAATATTTGCGGTGATGTTTCCATATTCAAGATAAAACTCGGATGCTCCTAAATAAGGCATTGTATTCCATCCCAAGACATCATCATACACGCACATTCTCGGATACCATTGTGCAATTGTAAAGATCTTGCCATTTTTAGTATCCTGAATTCCCATTCTGTCTGAACCATATTGTGGAGACAAAAATGTATATTCAATTTTAATTTTTGCAACACCTCCTTTCGCTTTTAGTTCTTGAGGAAGATCAATCTGCATTCTTGTATCAGTAATGGTATATTTTACATCTTTACCATCATATTTCACCGATTTAATCTTATATCCACCATCAAACGCCTCACCTTTTGCTCCGTTTCTGCTTCCTGAAAGTGGTACTAAAGCATTTCCTCGAGAATCTTTTTCAAATAAATTCTGATCCAATTGTAACCAAAGAAAGCTCATTTTATCGGGACTATTGTTGGTATAAGTGATTTCAGCAGTTCCTGTGATTTCATTTTTTACATCATTCAGGCTCACATTCAGATTGTAATCTGCAGAATTCTGCCAATAAGCGTGTCCCGGTTGTCCACTTGCAGAACGAGTTTCTGTACCTGTCTGAGAATAGAAGAATGGTTTGAATGCTTCTACATAATCATATTTCGGAGCTTCCTGAGCGTAGACAGAATTTGTGAAAAGCATCACGGCTACCGTAGAAATAATGGTGGGAAATTTAAAATTCATTGAAAATATTTTTTGATTGGTAAAAAAAAACCTGAAATTGTTACAATTTCAGGTTTTTAATTTAGTTTATTTTAATTAATTCGACTTCTTAGCTTTAATCATCGCTTCCAAAGCATCCCACATTTCCTGCGGAATATCTTCCAGCATATTAAATTCTCCGGCCCCCTGAAGCCATTCTCCACCGTCAATGGTAACGACTTCCCCATTCACAAAAGATGAAAAATCAGAAACCAGATAAGCGGCAAGATTTGCCAATTCCTGATGCTCTCCTACTCTTTTTAGCGGATTTTTTTTAGCCAAATCAAATTGATCTTTCATATCACCCGGAAGCAATCTGTCCCAAGCACCTTTCGTTGGAAATGGTCCCGGAGCAATTGCATTAAAACGGATATTATATTTTCCCCATTCAACAGACAAAGATCTCGTCATTGCCAAAACTCCTGCTTTTGCACAAGCTGATGGAACGACGTATGCAGAACCCGTCCATGCGTAAGTGGTTACAATATTTAAAACTGTTCCCGGAGTTTTTGAATCAATCCAGTGTTTTCCGATCGAAAGTGTGCAGTTTTTTGTTCCTTTCAAAACAATATCTAAAATAGAATCAAAAGCAGAATGCGTTAACCTTTCGGTTGGTGAAATAAAATTTCCTGCTGCATTATTCAGTAAAATATCAATTCTTCCAAACTCCTTCAATGCAGCTTCTTTCATTGCCTCTACCTCATCCCAATTTCTCACATCGCACGCAACGCAAAGAACTTTTCCTCCGGTTTGTTCTTCAAGTTCTTTAGCAGTTCCCTGTAATTTTTCCAAATTTCTAGAAGTGATAACTACTTTTGCTCCGAGCTCAAGAAAATATTTGGTCATCGCTTTTCCCAGACCGCTTCCGCCGCCAGTTACAATGGCAACTTTACCTTTCAGGGCATCTTCGCGCAACATCGGCTGTGTATATTGATTCATATGTTTTATTTTTCCTAAAAATAACAAATATTCATGTGATCTTACCCAAAATAAAAATATAAAGAATGTTATAAATACTATTCTTAGTTTTATATCTGAAAATCTTTGAAATGAATAACTACAAATCACAAAAAAAACAGCCAATAAATTAATATTGACTGCTCTTTTTATATATCTAAATCAATTATGAAGCAACTACAGTTCCTTTAAAAGAAATAGTTTTAGGAGTTTTGCTGTCGCTTGTTGTAACGTTTACTGTTTTTACGAAAGCTCCTGCATTTGCTGCGTTGTAGCTAGCTTCTACGAATCCTTTTTTACCTGGAAGGATTGGAGTTTTTGTATAATCTGCAGTGGTACATCCGCAAGATGGAGCTACGTTTTCAATGATGATCGGCTTTTTTGAAGTATTTGTAAATTCAAATCTGATCACTTTTGGTTTTCCCTGAGGAATGTTTCCAACGTCAATTGATTCTGATTTCCACGCGATTGCATCCGCTAATACTTTTACTGCAGAAACTGGCTGTACTGGAAATACATTAGCATAAAATGGTGAAAATGCCATAACCGCTAATAAAGCTGTAATTTTTAAATTTTTCATGAATATAATTTTAATGTTTAATAAAATCGGAAGAAACCCATTGTTTCTTTTTTGATAACCCAAAGGTATAGCAGATTGACTGAATAATTTGTTAACCGCTATCAAACATTTGTTAATGAGTTGTTAATAATCTAACAATAATAGATATTTTTGGATAATATTGCTCCTGAAAATGGAAATAAAAAAACTCAATATCATTATCACTCTTGGTCTCGTCGCTATTATCGGAATTTTGATAGCGCAGCTTTTATGGACGAAACAGGCGTATAATCTTGAGGATAAAAAATTTAATCAAAAAGTCAACATCGCTTTGATGGAGGTTGTCGACAAAATGTCTGAAGGAAAAACCTCTTTTACAGAAAATCCGGTGCAAATTGTCGCCAATGATTATTACGTTGTCAATATCAATAACGAATTTCATCCTACTGTTCTTGAGCATTATCTGAAAACAGAATTTACAAGATTTCAAATCAATACAGATTATGTTTACGCTTTGTACAATTGCCACAGCGATCAAATGATCTACGGAAAATACATCAGCAGTCATCAAGAAGAGCCTAGCGAAAAAGTGATCAAATTTCCTAAGCACAAAAATCTTACCTACTATTTTTCCATTCGTTTTCCTGATAAAACGACTTATCTCATCAGCTCATTGCGTTTTTGGTATGTTCTTACTTTTGCGCTCATTATCATTTTGCTGGTTTATGTTTACTCAATTTATACGATTATTCAGCAGAAAAAATTCTCAGAACTGCAAAGAGATTTCATCAATAATATGACGCATGAGTTTAAAACTCCTCTTTCATCAATTCTTTTGGCTACCGAATCGCTCAACAAACAGGAAATCGTTCAGCAGAATTCTAAACTTCAAACGTACACGTCGATTATTATTGATCAAAGTCACAAGCTCAATAATCACATCGAAAAAATATTAAATATTGCTAAAAATGATTCTGCCGGACTTTCTTTAAAAACGGAAAAAATAATTTTACTGCCTTTCATAGAGGAAATCGCAGAAAATATGCAGCAAAAAAATGAAAATCTGAAAATAGACATCAATATTGAACATCAAACTTTTGTAATTGCAGACAGATTTCACTTTACCAATATCATTTATAATATTTTAGATAATTCAATTAAATATTGCGAAACAAAACCTCACATTATCATTTCGTCAGAAAAAGATTCAAAAGGTTTATATTTAAGGTTTAAAGACAACGGAATAGGAATTCCTGTGAAAAATATTCCTCATATTTTTGATAAATTTTACAGAGTGACTACCCAAAAAAGTGATGAAGTCAATGGTTTTGGGCTCGGACTTTTTTATGTAAAAAAAATCGTTCAGCAGCATCATTGGAAAATCTCTGTTGAGAATAATAAAGAGGCAGGAATCACCACAACTTTGTTTTTTCCTTTTTAAATTTAATAAGTGTAAGCAATGGAGAAATCTAAAATTTTATATGCCGAAGATGATAAAACAATAGCTTTCCTGATTCAGGACAGCTTGGAATCGTATTATGAAATTGAGCATTACGGAGACGGAAAATCTGCGCTTCAAGCCTTCAATTGCAAAGATTTTGACATATGCCTTTTAGATATTATGATGCCCGAAATGAACGGATTTGATCTTGCCGAACACATTCGAAGTAAAAATTCAGAAATTCCCATCATTTTTATTTCTGCAAAAGCTTTAAAAGAAGACAGAATCAAAGGTTTGAAAATAGGAGCCGATGATTATCTCGTAAAACCTTTCAGTATAGAAGAACTCATTTTAAAAATTGAAGTTTTCCTGAAACGATCTAAAAAGACAGAAACTTCATCACCAAAATATACGGTCGGAAAATATCAATTTGATCCTAAAAACTACACGTTACAAAATTCAGGAAACACTATTACACTTACTCAAAGAGAATCTGAACTGCTTTTATATTTCATTCGTCACAAGAATTCTATTCTAAAAAGACAGGATATTCTGAAAGCAATTTGGGGCGATGATGATTATTTTATGGGCCGAAGTCTGGATGTTTTTATTTCCCGATTACGAAAAGTACTTGCAAACGAGGAAAATATAGCCATTGAAAACATTCACGGAATTGGTTTCCGATTTTCTGAGAAATAATAAAATTTTCCTTTTTAGATTTTATTAAAACTTTATTGATAATTAATTATATTTTGATTTTAATTAAATTTATCGTTTTCAAATCTCACCTTCATGAAAAATCAGGGAATTTCATTTTTTCTTATCGCTATATTTTTTAGTTTAAATTGTAATGCTCAACAATTTGAGAAATTAGTTCAATATATCAATCCGTTGATTGGGACTGAAAAAATGGGACACACTTATCCCGGAGCAACCGCACCTTTCGGAGCCATTCAACTGAGTCCGGAAACAGATACAATATCCTACGAACTCAACGGAAAGTACAATGGCGACGTGTATAAATATTGCGCTGGCTATCGCTATGAAGATAAAACGATTGTAGGTTTCAGCTCGACACATTTCAGCGGAACAGGACATTCTGATTTGGGAGATTTTCTCATAATGCCGACCGTTGGAAAATTACAATTGAATCCCGGAACTGCAACAAATCCCGAAAATGGTTACAGAAGCAGATTTTCTCATCAAAACGAAAAAGCAGAAGCTGGATATTACAAAGTAAAACTGGAAGATGATCAGATTTTAGCTGAACTAACGGCAACAACAAGAGTAGGAATTCATCGCTATACTTTCCCGAAATCTGATCAGGCGCACATTATTTTAGATTTGATGGCGGGAATTTACAATTATGATGGCAAAAACGTCTGGACTTATGTTCGGGTAGAAAATGGAAATACTATTACAGGTTATCGACAGACGAACGGTTGGGCAAGAACCAGAACGGTTTATTTTGCGATGAAATTTTCGAAGCCATTTAAATCTTACGGTCAGAAAAACTTTGATGGAAAGCAGGTTTACAATGGATTTTGGAGAAAATTTGATCAAACTAAAAACTTTCCCGAAATCGCAGGAAAAAATCTGAAGATGTATTTTGATTTTGACACCAATGAAAATGAAGCGATTGAAGTCAAACTCGCGATTTCACCTGTAAGTCAAACCAATGCACTAGAAAATTTAGAAAAAGAAACCGGAAATTTATCTTTTGACCAAGTAAAAGCGCAAACGCAGGAAATCTGGAATAAAGAATTAAATAAAATCGTCATCAAAGGTTCTGAGACAGAAAAAATAAACTTTTATACAGCGATGTACCATACTTTTATTAGTCCGACAACTTATACAGATGTCAACGGAGAATATAAAGGTTTAGATCAAAACATTCACAAGGCGGAAGGTTTCACCAATTATACAACATTCTCAATTTGGGATACTTATCGTACACTTCATCCTTTCTTTAATATTATTCAGCCCAAACGAAATAACGATATGGTGAAGTCGATGATGGCACATTATGATCAGTTTTCTATGAAAATGTTGCCGATTTGGTCGCATTACGCGAATGACAACTGGTGTATGAGCGGTTATCATTCCGTAAGTGTGGTTTCTGACGCCATCATCAAAGGAAATTATGACGGCGATGCAAAAGCAGCTTTACTAGCATGTGTTGAAACGGCCAATAAAAGAGATTATGAAGGCATCGGCCAATATATAAACTTGGGTTACATTCCCGCTGAAAAAAGTGGAACTTCGGTTTCCAATACGTTGGAATATGCTTATGATGACTGGACAATTGCGCAACTGGCGAAACATTTAGGCGAAACTGAAATCTATAATCAATTCATCAAACGTTCTGAAAACTGGAAGAACAATTTCGATAAAACTACAGGATTTATGCGCCCTCGTTTGGCAGACGGAAGTTTTAAAAAAGATTTTAATGCTTTGAGCACTCATGGACAAGGCTTTATTGAAGGAAATTCCTGGAATTACAGTTTCTTCGTTCCACAAAATCCTGAAGAATTAATTCAACTGATGGGCGGAAAGAAAAAATTCGCTTCAAAATTATATGAACTGTTCACCATGCATTTGCCAGATGAGTTTTTCGCCGATACAGAAGACATTACAAGAGAAGGAATTATCGGTGGATATGTTCATGGAAACGAGCCGGCTCATCATGTCGCTTATTTTTACAATTGGGCAGGACAACCTTGGAAAACTCAGGCGCAAATCAGACGAATTTTAGAAATGCAGTATAAAGCAACTCCCGATGGATTGGGCGGAAATGATGATGCCGGACAAATGAGCGCTTGGTATATTTTGAGTTCGCTTGGCTTTTACCCTGTTGCTCCGGGTTCGGAAGATTATGCGATTGGAAGTCCGGCGATTGACAATGCAATTTTAAATTTAGAAAACGGTAAAACTTTTGAAATAGAAGCTATTAATCAAAGTCCGAAGAATGTATATGTTGAAAAAATTCTTTTGAATGGAAAGGAGATTAAAAACTTTACTTTGAAACATTCTGAAATTACTAATGGTGGAAAATTGAGTTTTTATATGAGTTCTAAAGCAAGGAAATAATTATTAAAATACGAATTACACTGATATTTTCGATAATTTTCACAAATAAAATCTGAAAGTATTCATTAAGGATAATGAGAAAGAGAGTGAAGAGTCTATAAATAATTATCTCGCAGATTTAGCAGATTTAGCAGATAATTGCGTTAAAAAAATCTGCGTTATCTGCTCAATCTGCGAGAAACAAAAAAGACTGCAAATTTGCAGTCTTTTAATTTATTCCTGAACTTCAAAAAGCAACCGCTCTCCGAATTTTTCTTCGTTTATTTTTCCGTCATCGTAAACCAGATTCCCATTAACAAAAGTATGAGTCACTTTAGAATGGAAATTCATCCCTTCCAACGGACTCCAACCACATTTGTAGAGGATGTTGTCTTTTTCAACCGTCCAGTTTTCATTTAAATCAACCAAAACCAAATCTGCTTTATAACCTTCTCTCACGAAACCTCTTTTTTCGACTCTGAAAAGGATCGCAGGATTATGAGCCATTTTCTCAACAATTTTTTCTAAAGAAATCTTTCCGTTGATATAATTTTCAAGCATCACAACCAAAGAATGCTGAACCAAAGGTGCTCCTGAAGGACATTTTGTGTATACATTCTGTTTTTCTTCCCAAGTGTGTGGAGCGTGATCCGTTGCAATCACATCAATTCTGTCATCCAAAAGCGCTTCCCAAAGTCCGTCCTTATCTTTTTGTGTTTTTACCGCAGGATTCCATTTGATTAATCCGCCTTTTGTATCGTAATCTTCGTTGGTAAATGTCAAATGATGCACACAAACTTCTGCCGTAATTTTTTTATCTTTTAAAGGAATATCATTCCTGAAAAGTTCCATTTCTTTTGCAGTTGATAAATGAAAAACGTGAAGTCTCGCTCCTGTTTTCTTTGCTAATTCAACCGCTTTTGAAGAAGATTTATAACAAGCTTCTTCACTTCTGATCAAATGGTGAAATTTCACAGGAATATCTTCTCCGTACTGATCAAGATATTTTTGAGTATTTGCCTTAATGGTTGCCTCATCTTCACAATGCACTGCAATCAACATTTTTGTATTGCTGAAAATATTTTCAAGTGTTTCAGGATTATCAACTAACATATTTCCTGTAGAAGAACCTAAAAACAATTTAATACCGGGAACATTTCTTGGATTTGTTTTTAAAACTTCTTCTAAATTATCATTCGTTCCGCCCATCATAAAACCGTAATTGGCGTACGCTTTTTGAGAACCTATTTCATACTTATCAGCTAATAATTCTTGCGTTACGGCATTCGGAACTGTGTTTGGCTGATCAATAAAACTTGTAATCCCGCCCGCAATTGCAGCTTTTGATTCGGTTTCGATATCACCTTTGTGCGTTAATCCCGGATCACGGAAATGAACCTGATCATCAATCACTCCCGGCAAAAGATATTTTCCTTCACCATCAATAATTTGATCTGCTTCTTCAGAAATATTGGAATCTATTTTAGAAATCAAATCATTTTCAATGAGAATATCACTTTTAACAATCTGTCCTTCGTTGACGATTTTTACGTTTTTTATAAGAATTTTCATTTTTACTTTTTAGAGATAAAGATTTGTATTGCACAAATTTAATATTTTCATTAATGATTTTTAGACATCAATCAGAAAATTGTGAATTCTAATATTTACATTTGCATTTTAAAAAAATAAATTTGTACAAGAAATTATTCGGGCAAACCGCGGTCTACGGACTGAGTTCGGTTTTGGTAAGGATCTTCCCTTTCCTTATTGCACCTATTGTTACCAAAGCATTTGGACCATCTGCATCGTCACCTTTTGTTGACTGGTACTCAATTGCGGGAGTCATCACCGTTTTTTTGACCCACGGAATGGAAACTTCGTTTTTCCGTTTTGCGCAGGAAGGTGATATTGATAAAAAAACTTTGATTTCTACTTCTGCACTCAGCATTTTGGGAATTGGCTTCATCTATCTTATTTTAGGATACGTTTTCAGACAGGATTTAGCAAATGCATTTGAAACCCCGGATCAGGTAAACTATCTCGTTATTTTTCTCTTCATCCTTTCTTTTGATGCTTTTGCAACGATTCCTTCTGCAGTTTTAAGGCTCGAAGGAAAACCTGTGACTTATATGCTTTCCAAAGTTATAGGATCATTAGTTTATTATTTCTTAGTTGTATTCTTTATTAAATGGCTTCCTCATTATCCAAATGGTATTTTTGGAATTAAATATGATCCGCAAATCGGAGTTGGTTACGTTTTTATAGCCAATTTAGTACAGAGTATCATCACTTTAGCAATTGTAGGGAAAGAATTTGTGAATTTCAGTTTCAAAAAGTTTGATTTTACGCTTTGGAAAAGAATTATGAATTATTCCTGGCCTGTAATGATTGCAGGACTTGCAGGAATTATCAATCAGACTTTAGATAGACAGTTTTTAAAATATTTACTTCCAAAAGAAGAAGCAAAACATCAGATTGGTGTTTATGGCGCTGTTTATAAAATTGCAACTTTCATTACAGTTTTCCGTCAGGCTTACCAATTGGGAATTGAGCCTTACTTTTTCTCAAGCTTTAAAGACAAAAGCAATCACAAAACGTATGCAGTTTTAATGGATGTCTTTGTGATTTGCAACTGTTTAATCTACATCGGATTGATGGTAAATCTACAATGGATTTCAGAAAGATATTTAAAAAATCCACTGTATTTTGAGGGAATTGAAATTATTCCATTCGTGATGCTTGGAGCTTTATTTTTAGGAATTTATCTAAATCTGTCGATCTGGTATAAATTATCTGATCAAACAAGAGTTGGTTTGTATATTTCATTGATCGGAGCGGCAATTACGATATTTATCAACTTTACTTTTATTCCGGAATATGGATATTGGGCGAGTGCTTTTGCAGCGTTGATAACGTATACAAGTATGATGGTAATTTCCTACATTTGGGGAAAAATACAATATCCTATTCATTACAACATAAAAAAGATTGCGGTCTATCTAATATTGTCGATTGCTATATCAATGATCTCATTCTACTGTTTCAGACATAATTATCTTATAGGAAACGGAATGTTTATCTTATTCATCGCATTTCTTGTTTATAACGAGAGAACGATGATCAATAAAATTCTCAGAAAATCATAAATTTAAATTAAAATATACAATATAAAATGAAAATTATTGTTCCAATGGCTGGGCGCGGTTCCAGATTACGTCCACATACCTTAACTGTTCCAAAACCTCTGATTCCTATTGCGGGAAAACCTATTGTACAGAGGTTGGTAGAAGATATTGCAAAAGTTGCAGGAGAAGAAATTGAAGAAGTAGCTTTTATTATTGGTGATTTTGGTGATGAGGTTGAAAAATCATTACTTCTTATTGCTGAAAGATTAGGTGCAAAAGGAAGCATTTATCATCAGGAAGAAGCTTTAGGAACTGCTCATGCTATAAAATGTGCAGAGCAATCTATGACAGGAAATGTGGTTGTAGCATTTGCAGATACACTTTTCAGAGCAGATTTTACATTAGATACCAATTCAGATGGTGTAATTTGGGTAAAAAAAGTTGATGATCCTTCTGCTTTTGGTGTTGTGAAATTAGACGATTACGGTTTCATTACAGATTTTATAGAAAAACCTCAAACTTT
>Ga0302215_10002314_pt1 | contig 13158 bp, 10 predicted proteins | sample II_Fen_N3_1_FD_194580 | JGI IMG/M metagenome (GOLD analysis project Ga0302215, IMG submission 194580) | Peat permafrost microbial communities from Stordalen Mire near Abisko, Sweden - II_Fen_N3_1 | ecosystem: Environmental > Terrestrial > Soil > Wetlands > Permafrost | place: Sweden: Abisko... | reverse complement strand
TCCTGCCAGAGAGGTTCCATTGATTTTACCTACAACAGTTGCACCTTGACTTCCGGTAACATCACCTACTAGCGAACCGGTAAAAGAAGCTGCGGAAGCTGCTGTTCCTGTGGTATTTTGATTCAATGTCGGAAAATCTGCAGCTACCGCAATAGTTGGGACTCCGGTAGCAGTTGTATTTTTTAAGATACCAGTAGCTAAAGCTGCAAGAGAAGCTCCATTGATCTTGCCTACAACAGTTGCACCTTGAGTTCCGGTAACATCACCTACTAACGAACCGGTAAAAGAAGCTGCGGAACCGGTTGTATTTTGATTCAATGTTGGTATATCCGTTGCATCAATAGTGCGGAATGTGGGGGTTCCATCCGCAGCATTTGGAGCTGCAAAAAACTTTTTGGCAGTTTGACTTGCCCATGCAGCAGTTAATGCGCCGGATGAAGTTATTGGAGAATTTGTCACTGTCATCTCAGTCGGTAAGGATAAGCCTACCGAAGTAACTGTTCCATTGTTTGTGGCACTAATAAGTCCTGTTCCATCCACGCTCAATCCGCTACCTACTTTTACGCCACCCAATGTACTACCAGTGGCAACAGGCAAAGTATAATTAGGAATATTTAAGATATTAGAATTTAAAGTAGCTGGTCCGCTTATTCCAATGGTAGTAAGAGAAATGACTTGAGTTGTCTCTGCCCACACTGCACCATTCCATACAAAACTAGCTGTTTTATTAGCATTTATCGTTACTGAACCTATTGTCACAGAAGTTGTACCAATATTATTCACCTGCAGTATTCTACCTGCAGCTGGGTTTGTAGGAGTAGGTAAACTAAGGGTTTGCCCTGGTGTATTTTGATTCAGATTGATAGACGTGTAAATATCAACAGTTGCCACACTACTACCAATAACCCCTCCAAAAGGTTTATCTGTAATCACGGTGGTCTCAAACAAGATTGAACCATTTACGTGAAGTTTGGCCAGTGGCAAGTTAGTCCCTATACCTACGTTTCCGGTTTGCTTTAAATATATATTACTTCCACTCAGTGTCCACTTGCTTGCATCTATCGTATTTAGCGTTCCTTTATTGTCAATAACTCTGATTTGAGATAGTGCAAACAGATGTATTGACATAAAAAAAAGTATGGATATCCTGATTTTCATTTTATTTATCAACAGAGTTATGGCAAGGATATTCCGCAAGGGAAAGACTAATCTAAAACTAAAGAACAAGACAGCAGTATTTATGTGATTTATATTGCGAATAAACAGAGAATGCAGTAAGCGCGCATCCATTTTAAATAGTCAACAATAGTAGTTCCTATTATGGCCATCCACGCGTTACAGCTCTATTCACCCCCGAACCACTATTGAAGTTCGGGGAATAGAGTGTATATCGACTATATTATTTAATCCAATGTATTTCAATAACGTCATTTGTAAAGAGCTGCCAATCTGCTGATACAGGAGTTACCTTTACAAAATTCTCTTTACCTGAGGTTGCATCAACTGTATAGTCAGTAGTAACTAATAATTTGGCACCATTACGGTAAACTGACACTTTATTCACATTAAGTAGAGGTGTTGTAGTTGTGCCATATGCGACATCAAAAGAGATAGCAGCAGTTCCAGCGGCATAAGTAGTACCATCAATTGTAAACATAGAATGTCCGGCAGTCACATTTAAAAGATCAGTAAGTTTTATCTTCTGTACAGCACCCGTTGCCTCATCGCGAATCAACACTGTAAATCCTGATCCGGTTCCATGACTTGACGCGCTTGTGGCATTAGTCGATGCTGTGGTCACATCAGTAACCAATGTAAGTTTATCTAATCCAAATACTTTCCCGTTTACATCAATATATGTATTGTCAGTCAAAGTTCCACCCAATTGCCAGGTAGTTGTAGTTACATCAGCAGTTGTATTGGTAAAAACGGTCATACCATTTTGAGCCTGCAGATACTTCACTGTACCTTTGTTATCAACAACTTTGATGGCGCCAGCCGCCCCGCCAGTTCCATAAGCTACATTTGCTTGTTTTGTAATATTACCTGTAGTTGTCTGTGCATTAACCACCGTAGACACCGAAAAAATTGCTAATGTGAAACAAGCAATTTTTGACCATTTTTTTTGTAATTGAGTTTTCATTTTGATTTAATTTTAATAATTATGAATATAATATTTATTTTAATTGAATTATCTTAACTTCATCGTCGCTATAGCAAGTTGCTTGTACCTCCAGGTCAATATGTTTATCGTCCACCTGATCAAACTCTACATTTATGCCATTTCGGTAAACTTGAACTTTTTTGAGGTCGGTAATTGTTATCGGAGTTGCAAATCGTCTTTGCCCATTGCTTGCTACCTGCACCACCTTAGCTATCTGCGTCTCCGCCTGCACCATGCTGACTTTTCGTACTACACCCGTAGTAGGTGCTATTACCAGCAAACTATCGGTCAATGAATTTCCTTCCTTTAGCCCGGTTATCGAAAACGTGTTTACTGACGAGGCGGCTATCGTAGTGGGCATTACTAGCGCCCCACCTAGCTGCACATTTCCGGCCGTTACCGTTAATCCATTGTTACCCACGCCTACTACATTTACTCCAGCTGTGCTTGCTACATCATTTATGACTGTTGTAAGAACTCCATTTGTCAAGTCAAGTACGTTGCTGTTAACAATATCTACTTTGGCACTCACTTTTCCATTCACAGTAGTAGATAGTTTATTACCCTCACTAACATTCGACACCGTAGTACTTGCAGCTATCAATGTAGACAACTCGGCTGAGTTAACTACGCGCACCCATTGTTCCAAATCAGTATTCCAGTAGTAGATTCCTTTCGGAAGTAAACCTTCTTCGTTATATACTATCATCCCGCTAGCAGGGAGAGCACCGGCCAGGGCCCATACATGTATATCATCAAGTTTTACGCGGGGCAATCGCAAACCTTTGTCTGAGCTCTCCAACTCTAGAACGGCACTAGCGTCTAGCAATTCCGGTCTATTACCTATTTTAGCTTGAGCCTTAATTTCAGGTAAGGAAAAAATAGACAGTATAAAAAAGATCAGCAGATATTTTCGTTTCATACATTCAGTACATAAATATGTAATTGCTACAGTTGTACAATTAATTACCACAAGAACAATGTTATTATTACTAGCAAAGAAGAAACAAACATTTTGCTCATAATAAAGTTAAAATTTATTGAGGTAAAATTGTTCTACAAGTACCTGTTTTTTTCTTACAAGCAATAAAACACTCCCCTAGCAATACAAAAAGAACATTATACACGCTAAATACTAAATGGTTACAATATAATACAGCAAATATCAGCACACTTTCATTTGAAGCCAAAATACAGTTCTGTAATAACTTTGTCAACGAAAAAGTAGCATAGTCATCAGTATCTTGTAGTAATATTCTGACACAAAAATAATAGTTAATAACGAATATATATAAACATCAAAGGTACATCAAGGGTACAACATCGAATTTTAAACATTCATTTACATTTTGAACACATTATCCCCGTATCTCGAAATGACAACTTCTAAAAAACAGACAACAATATAACCAGTAAACGACTCATAACAAGACAGTTAATTAAACTTGAATTGCAGTAATTTATGAATTTACATTCACAAGGTGTCTACACATGGTTGAATTATACCGTCAATTCGACTTTACACAAGCCAGATGTCGTAATCATGAAGTCAAACAATATTATTTACTACAGCAAATCGATTTATATTAGAAGATTATACATTATAGCCACTAAAACTCCCATTGAAAAAAAATAACTGTATATAAAATTATATGCCTGCCAAAGAACTGTCCGCTGCATGTAGCTATGCAGTTCTCAAAAAAATAAGAGGTGAATTTTTTATTACTAACCTAAAGACTTTATTTAAATCAAAGGACACAAATATCGTTTCGAACAACAATAAAAATTAGGATTCAACACAGAAAGCAAGTTCCATTTACTATACGAAATTACACCTCTGTATTTACTTAAAATTCAACAAACAAAACGGAAAAAAGTCTCTATCCCCCTTGTAGCTTCCTAATCTGTTTGAAAAAATAATACAATTACATTATACTAAATTATTGTGAACAACTCATTTGTATAAATTGGGAGATTGAAAAGTAAACATGTTTACGCATTACAATTATCTGCCAATAATATGCAAATCGCATAACTACGATACCGATTTAACTCTACCTGACAGCGAATAATCATTAAGGAAAAAAGTAACTAAATAATGTTGTCTAGATTTTCAGCAAAGCTATTTAAACTTTAAACCTACAGTCAGATTCAAAACAGTAGTTTTTTTTGTAACCTGAGATATCTGATCAGCAATGGAATTACCGTTTAGAGTATACCTTAGGTCAGTAGTAATAAACCCTAACAAATCTACACCCACACCTAACTGCCATTTCAAAGTATTGGCCCCTGTTAAATGATCTTTATTATTTAGTAATAAACTATAAGAAGGGCCACCCATAGCATGAAGACTAAAGAGACCCAAATCTAAAAATTTCAATCCAAGCATTAGTGGTATTTTGACATAATTCATTTTAGTTGTTTCGTCGACTTTACAACTTGTATAATAAATTTCAGGTTGAATATAGATCGTTCGCCCATATTGAATTAAAATACCCATTTGATAATTTTCTTTCAACTGCTGGGAAATCTCATTCAGCGTAGAGGTAGTTGGACTTACATCCAATCCAAATTTTGGACCTATCCAAAATTTGGATTTTTTGACACTAATTTTAGATATTGAATCTTGTTGAGCAACTACAGTGCATGTCATAGAAATCAACATTACACAAAAAAGAAGTTTCGTTTTCATACTTTAAATTGGATTAATGGTAAATTTTATATTATAATTATTTAATTATTATAGTATATTGATTTTTTTCCCACTACACCTTAAGTGTTTTGGGCTTTTCGAAACAAACAATTTATCACAATACTTAGCAATAACAAATTGGTTAGTAATAACTTGTTTGAAAAGTAATAGTATCTCACTTACATTGGAAATTCTAGTTATGACAGTAACATTGATTAGTCTAAATTGAATAAGATTGCATTTATCAAAACAGCGACTCTAATTTATTATATTTGTGACTAATGCCAATAATTGAACAAAAAAATAAACAGTATACACTTAAGCAATATCATAAATTTCCAACTGTAAATTTGATAAATGGATTGATTCATGAAGATAAATTAATATAAAATTTGAACATTTACCTTCACATAATTGTACAAAAAGCACTATTTAATTCAACCACTTCATCAATATGAATTATTGACTATGGATTAATTACATCGTATAATTATCAAATAACTATACGATGCAATTAACCTATCTAACAATTTCGACTCAATACCACAGGTCACACAACAAAAGAACATTATACTTTCAATTCATTGAAATAAAATTGATTTCCCATCATTGATGCAGTAATTATTTCTTCTTTCCATAGTTTAAAATCGAGAGAACATTCATCAGCGTTCTCACTCAACAGCTTTATTAATTCGCTTGTTTGGTAAACTAACAAATGTGATATTCGATTTTGATATTGTAAAATAATCGCATCGTCTTTACCAAATTGACGCTTACAGAATAACTGTTCAACAACGTTCCCACAAACGACCTCACTCTGCTGTCTCGCTGGAAGTTCAAACCAAACAGTGAGCCCTTTATTTAAGTGAGATTTTGCTCCTATTGTTCCCCCATGTGTTTCAACTACTAATTTACAGAATGTCAACCCTAGACCCGTTGAATATTGAATTCCCAAACTCTTAGAATGCACTTGATAATATTTATCAAATATATGATCAATATGCTCTTTAGCTACTCCTTCACCGCCATCTATTACTTCTACTCTAATCCGAGTATTGTTATGTATTACGCGTATTTCAATACTACTATTTTGATTTGAATATTTAATTGCATTAGTGAGCAGATTAATTATCACTCGCTCCATTAAATCAACATCTATTTCTACAGTTGAAAGTGCAGCTATTTGCTTATTCAGAGTGATTCTTTTCTCAACTAATAAATATTTAACATGCTCGATTGATTTTATAATTACATCATCTATGGTTGTGATCGAGAGTCTCAATTGTATTTTTGAGTCTTCAATTTTAAAGACATCTAACACATTTTGAACTATCAAAAGAATATGCTTTGTGGGTTCTATTATTTCATTTTTTTCAATCACGTCCATCTTACTTGCAGCTAAAATTCTATTAATTGGATTTTTAATATCATGTATAATCATATTAAAAATTCTTTCTTTAAAATCAGACAAAACTAACAATTCTTCATTTTGAGCAGTTATGGTTTGCCCAGATTTATGTAACTCCATGATAAAAGCGTGAATACTATAATGAACAAAATATAAAATTAAAGTGATAGCTATAAAAAGAAAGCAGTCTAATAACATTAAGGAACAAAGGAATGAATCGCCAGTATAAATAGTAAAACCGCATATCCATATAACCGAAATGCAACCTATGAAAAGTATATGACGATGATTTACTACTAAACCACCTAGTGATATAAATAAAACAAGCATGAAATGTGAGTGAAGAAAAATTTCATTAATTAATATATTCTCACGAACAAAGAAAAAAAGATCTTTGAGTACTATATTCATAACCGGTAGATACACAAATAAGAAACTAGCCTTATTGGCAGTTGGTTGCATACCGCGATTTCGTATATATTCTGCAAATATTATTAACAACGATACACATGCAACAATCGTTAGACAGTAATAATTAGCACTGTAATAACCTTTTGCTATTATTATATATGCTAGCGCAGTAAACAAAAACATACTGCTAATTATTCTCGATTTCATCGAGTTGTAACGATCCTTAACGTGACAAATTTCAAGTTTTTCATCCCTAAAAAAAGCACTCAGATAGTTGAGTTTTTCAAAAGAAAAGATTCTCATTATTCAAAACAATTCATAGTAGATTTAGCACACTATTGATTTCAATCAATTAAATTCAAATTTTAATCTGTATTCTTACAGTTAATTGGCATTGCATTTCAAAACGAATGCCCAGGCTAACCATAACCCCTAACTCTAAGCTCATGAGAGTGAAATAATATTATAAAATAGAAGAATAATGCATTATTCACAGCACTTATCAATTTTATTACATGGTCAAGATTTTTAAATAAAAAAAAAACTATTACTTATATTAAAAGTAGTTTTCAATATCTAAAATTAGAAGAATAAAAGAAGATATCAATGAAATGAATGGGTACACTAGGGGTACACAATAAAAAAAAGGATAGAGAATAAATACCAATTTTACGGCTTGAATACTGATTGAAATATCCCGTTAAACTCGCAAATAGAATTGCTGTTGACACAAAAACTTTCCTATGAAATATTACATTAATGATTATCTATGTATTATTGAAATACTAATATGAATGGAAATGACAGCATCGTGCAGATATTCCAGGTGTGTGTTAAAATTATTTGTAAAATGCTCAAGAAGAAAAGTTGATTATAAATAGCGGGGCTCAAGAAAAGAATATCACTTATCCAACGAATGTAAAACTTCGAGTCTATTTAATTGAAAAGTACAGTAAGTGCATAAGGATTCTATTTTCTTCAGAGCTATTTTCGTATTGCGAAGGAACATTTGCTAAACCAACGTTTCTGGTAGCAAACTAAAAACAAGAAGAAATCATAAGATTAAAACGATAGCATGTTGATTGGCAAGAGAACTGCACCACAAATTGCCTCAAGTTGAAGACACCTAAGATTTAGTGTTATTTAAGTCCATTATCCATGAAAAAAAAGACACAGAAAGTTTATAGTATTTATTTTATTAATTATAGGTGGCTTACATTGAACAAATTAAAAATCTAGATACAAGATTTCGTTAGCAAATTCTTGCACAACAAATGTAATTGTATAGATAGTTACATTTATACGAAACCTCATGATAGTACAACGTTTGAAGGAGCATTGACATTATATGAAAAAATGGTTCGAAAATCCACAAAACAAGATGTAGTCAACAGAAGGGATAAAGGAAAGATGGTATTTGAGCGAACAAAAGTCTATGCATCTACTCAATCTAAATCAAATGATTCTGGTTACAAAAGAGTAAAAGCGAAAACCGATTTAGAAAAAATCTGACACACAAAAATCGAATCACTGAATGGCAAGATGCTTTCTCAAGAGCTTCGAAAAGGATGACCGTGGTGAATTATTGGGAGCTACAAGCTTTAAATTTCAAGATATGATTAAGAGAAGGCATTACTTTTGACTGAAATCTTTACTCTAAAAAATGTCAAATGAAAAAGAAAAACAAGAGCAAGTTCTATTTTTAGACCTTGCTCTTAAATAAATTCAATTTTTATGATTGACTATTATATAGTCAATTTTATCGTTCAGAATTTAGCCCTATTTTATTTTATATAAAACTATTAATCTAATCCTATATAAACGTCGACAATAAATCAGATAAGACATTTACACCTTAACTCCAATTGGACGTCGCTATATTTATGTTCTGTAATCAATTTATCGAACAATTCCTCGCGTGTTTTTAATTGCAATTTCATCACTATTTTATTAATACTTGTATAGGTATTAGCAACAAGTTTACATCTTATTCCTGAAATTTCTTTTATTGAAAAACCCAGAACAATTAGACTACAAATAATTGCTTCTGAACTTAAAAGAATTGGATATCGTTTAATTATTTGTTGAACCACACTTTGATCAACGAAACGTTCATAAGGTTCGCACTTAAGTATATTATCGGTAAATATTTTTCTTCCATTTACCGATTTTATTTCATTCAGTTTAATTACGTTCGCATCATATAAGTCAATATTTTTTTGCTTTTTCTTTGAAAGTCCATTAAAATAAAAGGGCAATTCAAAAAACTGAAATATAAAGACTTTACGAGTTCCGGAAAGCATGCATGCACTAAAGTTTACTATAATTGACTTACCCTCTGGAGACATTATCTTAATACTAATATCTCGAATGATCCTTCCTAGAGCTAATTCTTGTATTATTCTATTTATAGTTGGTTGATTATTTAGGGCTCCCCACCTCTTAACTCTATAATCACCGGTCATTTTTACACATAAAAAATCGAGGGCCGATTGATTTATTTCAACAATTTTTAGATTTTGATCTAAAATAATAGTATTTGTTGGTAAAGATTTCATCATCACCATCATCTCATTGATATTTGCTGTGATTGGAAGATATTTATACATGATATTTGTTTTGTCATTTTATCTTTAGAATTATGAGCTATCTAACTACCATTGAAATTGGTTAGCTCTATCTATTTCTTGGGAACTTCAACTTCTTTAGCACATTCATCGAAGAAGTCTACAGGCAATCCCTTTGGATTAAGCACATCACCTTGTTTAAATTTGTTTGGATCCACATCTTCAATTGGGGATTTTTGTTCAACATCATAATCAACAATTTTCACTTCAGTCCGGCGATTAGCTTGGTGTTCAGCTTCAGAACATTGAACGCCATCAGCACATCTATTTATCAACCTACTTTCACCGAACCCTTTTGCTATTAGCCGCGTAGAATCTATGCCATGTTCCACAATATAATTAACAACAGATTCTGAACGTCTTTGTGATAACTTTTGATTATATTCAGTAGTTCCTCTACTGTCAGTATGAGAACTGATCTCTACTGTTATAGGATAACTCCTCAAAACACTTATTAAACTGTCTAAAATCGGTTTAGCTTCATCTGATAAATCAGATTTATTAAACTCATAATATATATTGCCTAACTTCCAGGCATAATTAATCTTCAATTTCTCGAGAGCAAAAAACTGTGGGGCTTTTGAGATAGTTGATTTTGTTGAATCAGAAATAAGTTCAGAACTTACAGGAAGGCAGAAACTTGCAAATCCCTTACGCATGGCTCTAACAATAACCCCTTTATTTGCGTTCGGAACTTCAAAACGATATTTACCTGAAGCATCTGTTTTAGCAATGTAAACTTTATTATCTTCTTTATTATACAAAAACAGCGTAACACCTTCAATTGCCTTATTTGTCTCAATATCAACAACCTTATCTTCAACAGAGTACATTTTAATTGGTTCCTTATAATAAAAACTGTATAAATCATTATTACCATTCAGCCGATCGGATGAAAAATAGCCATTTATGCCGGTACTATCTTGTGACCAACTAAAATCATCAGCGGCACTATTAATTGGATAACTTAAATGTTCTGGTTTCAACTTACCATCCATAGCAGCTTGTAAACTAATCTTGTATATATCCAATCCTCCTAAACCGGGTAAAGCATCGCTACTATAATACAAATAGCCATTGGATGTAATTGTTGGGAAAACATCATTACCTACTGTATTAATGTTATTTTCAAATATTTTCGGAGAGCCCCATGCCTGCTTTATATTTTTCCGTTTAGCATAATATAGATCGTATCCTCCTTTACCTTTAGGGTTATCACTACTAAATACAAGTAAAGTTCCATCACTATTGACAGCTGGGTGCATAACTGAGAATAAATTGCGATCACCAAAAGGTAATGTTTTCATCTTGAAATGCCCTCTTCTGGAGCGAATGCCTTCCATCAAGTGTAATCGATTAATTCCAAATTTATCTGATTTGGGATAATTTGCTGAAAAATAAAAATGATTATTTTTATCTACCGAAACTGCGCCTACATTGTATCGGATTATGTCAAATCCTTTTACCAGAGTAGCGCTTGCACATGTATCACCATTTGTGTAGAGTTTCTCAAGAAATCTATTTATATCTTTATTTAAGACACTGGTTTGTATATTTTGACCTATTTCGGTTTGATTTTGTTGTTTTGTTTGATACGAATCTAATATTCTTATAGGATTGATCTGCAATTCGTTTAATGGTATCCTCCATAAACGTGCATAATTCTTCTCTATCCCATAAAACACGTTTAATTTATTTCTATCCGGCCTATCGCTACTAAAATACAAGAGACTATCTGCAATAAACGGTGCAAATTCATTATATTTAGTGTTCGTATTTAACAATCCTAAGTGCCAATTTAGAGAATCCATCCTCATTGACTTCATATCAGATTTATCAATATAGGCACTTGCTTTCAATTCATAACCTTTAATACCACTAAGCCATTTCGAAGCCTGCTTGTAGTCACGCAAACGAGCATACAATTCGGCAATCCGGACTCTTACTTGAGGACTGGCTACATTATTACCTGAAGAGTACAAAAGATTATAAACTCTGAACGCATCTTCATAACTCCGCATTTTCCAATAACAATCAGCAAGTTTAAGAAGTACATCATTCGGAGCTTCAACTACATTCTGAAAATACTTCTCGTAGAAATTTACAGCAATTGGATACTTAAAGTCTTTGTAAGCAGAGTCTGCTTTCTTTAAAAATCTTCTTTGCTCTCTCTTAATTGTCCGTTTTAGACTAATTCCTCGCGTATTTTGTGATTGAATTGGGAATACCCAAACCATATTTACAAAGAACATTATCAAAACTTTAATTATTATTTTTTTCATTTCATTGTATATTAGTTAAACAAACACTGTTCTCAATAATATCTAGGAGATACTACTTGCTGATTTCTGGGTCCGTTAAGTTCAAGCCTTATCATCAACTCATGAGATCCAGAGCTAAAAGATTTCAAGTTTGAAATCATGTAGTCATATGCATATCCCAGAGTCACTTTAGGCGTAACGCGCAAATTGAACATTCCAACCAAAGCATCACCCATACGATAACTAGCACCTAACCCCACAACATTACCAATCCAGCCATTGAGATTAAAGTCACACTTAACATCCTGGTCTTTGACCGCTTTAATTAAAAGTGAAGGTTTTATTTTGAGACCTTCGGAGACATCAAAAACGTAGCCTCCTGTTAAAAAATAATGACAATTTGCTCCCGTAGTTATTTGGTATTCATTGTAATGTATTGTTGTTTGTAGCAATGCTGGAACAGACAAACCTACGTACCAATTACCAGAAGCATAAAGCGCACCAATACCTGCGGTTGGCAAATAGGCACTAATATCTTCTTGAAATAAAGGATCACCTCCCTGCTGTGTATTTACTTGAGTATATTTTGCAGTATAATTATACACACCTCCACTTACCCCCAAAGATAAATAAGCATTATAGAATTTAATTTTGTACGAATAAAAAGCTTGAATACCTAGACTACTTTCAACACCAATACGATCATTATAAATTTGGACTCCAAATCCCATAGGCGTGTTATTTACATGAAGTCCATCCCCTACGTCTTCATTACCCCTATCCCATGACAGGGAATATGTTGTGGGTGCACCTTGAATATTAACCCATTGTTTTCTATAAACAGAGGTTATATTATCCCCCACTCTATTACCAGCATATGCCGGATTAATATTTATCATATTGTACATATACTGAGAATACAGTATTTCACGCTGTGCGATAATTGTCATACTCACAAAGGGCAAACAACATAAGATTAAAAGTTTAATTTTCAAACAATCAAACTTAATAAATTGAGAAGAAATGTGGCTGTGTATCATATAACATTTTTATTCGATTAATAACATACAAAAAGAAATACTAAATTCAATTTTTCCATATTTGAGTCATATTTGCAATTAGCAATACATAACTATAGATATATTTGTCATTCATGCATATAAAGCAAGTCTATTAATTATAAATTATAGAGCCAAAGCGTCTGCAGTAGTAAACATGTATTGACTAAAACTTCAAATAACAAAATGGTTGTTCTATAGCTAAAAAAAATATAAAAAACAATCAATCTCACAAATTAATTTATTCAATTTGAGAGATTGAAGTATTCACTTATAAACTTCTAGCGGTGTATAGTAATAAACTTAGTACCTGAAGTAACAACTTCACCAGTTGAAATCTTAATAGCTTTATAAGAGCAGAAATATGTGCCATCTGGAATATCTTGTCCGGCAAATTTACCTGTACCCTGACCAGCCCAGTCGTTTTGATAATCCGAACTATGATAGATAATATATCCTGTACGATTATATATATTAATATCAAGTTTAGTTGAAGCATCGTGATCAATAACATAGTTATCATTAATACCATCACCA
>Ga0302215_10002312_pt1 | contig 13164 bp, 5 predicted proteins | sample II_Fen_N3_1_FD_194580 | JGI IMG/M metagenome (GOLD analysis project Ga0302215, IMG submission 194580) | Peat permafrost microbial communities from Stordalen Mire near Abisko, Sweden - II_Fen_N3_1 | ecosystem: Environmental > Terrestrial > Soil > Wetlands > Permafrost | place: Sweden: Abisko... | reverse complement strand
AATGATTGATCCGGGTAATTATGAAGAAATGCTTGTTGTAGACGTGGATAGTGTATCACTGATTAATGCTTCATCCACTCCATCTATTGGTTTGTTGAGTCAGGGAGTAAGTATTGACCCCAATGCAGTGAGAATTACTTCGTACTATGGCCACGGATATAATTATTATAGTATGGGTACAAACCAACAATGGAATGCCGATGCGTTGCGCGTGAACAAAGAAAATGGATATACAACTTATGCCAATACCGGTGCCGGAACAACAAATAACTCATACTGGAACTCAACAGTAATTGTTTCAGCAGCAGGATTCCAGGCCGCAAACATTATTTTTGAGAACTCATATAATCAGTATATTTCCACTAAAGAGTCACAGGATGTTGTTACTCCTCAGACAATTATGCCGGCACGTCCGACCTCAGTGGGTAGTGTTACTGTTCAAAATAAGACCTATGTAGAAAGAGCAGCAGCCATTGCTTATACCAAAAGCGGGGATAAGAGCGTGCTTTATAAATGTCGCATCGTTGGACGTCAGGATTCTTTTTACGGAGCTGAAGGAGCACGTGTTGTTAGCTATAAAGGCTCGTTGATGGGCGGTACGGATTATATCTTTGGAGGTATGACATTAGTTGCATATAAAAGTGATCTGGCAATGAATACCAGCGAAGCGAGTACAGATATGTCATATATCACTGCACCTCAGCAAACAACTGCCCGTGGATATTTAATGTATCAATGTAATGTGACTTCGGCTAAACCCATAACTGAAACGGCATCTACCTATTTGTCGAAGCCGGGTGAATTTGGTCGTCCATGGGCTACTACCGGGGAAGCAGTATTCTACAATACAACGATTGAGGCATCAAATAATCCGAGCTTCAATGGCAAATCACTGATTTCTGCTGAAGGTTGGTTAAATACATTGAGTGGAGCATCCAACAGATGTTACGAGTACGGTACAGTGGAATTGTCGGGCGAAAACAATCAGGCTAGTCGTGCGGCATGGTCAACAGTTCTATCGACACCGACATTGACTGATGCTACAGCTATCAGCACATTCAACTTTACGAAGGGAACTGATAACTGGGATCCTATTCCATCATTAGTTGCTCTTGAGACTGGTGGATTAAGTACAGGAATCCTGACTTCCCAAAACACTTCTACCGTACAGATAAGCGCCGGAGTTGGTAAAGTGTTTGTTTCGAACGTGAAATCAGAAACTCGTATCGATATCTACGGATTGGATGGAGTATTGGTTCAAAGCCGCAAAATAACTGTTGACACCAATATTGCACTGAATGAGGGTACTTGGATTGTAAAAGCGATAGCTGTAGATGGTAATAAGGTAGTTAAAGTAATTACTAAATAAACGATTGTAGCCAAATACAATCAATAACGGATTAAAATCCCTTCTCTGTATTTTAAACAGAGAGGGGATTTTTTTTTCTTACATGAATTTCTGTCCAAATTTCAAACACAACTTAATTAAAAATCTGTAGCTTTGTGATTGAATTCCATCCTCTAATATTTAAATCAATGAAAAAACTAATCGTCTTATTCATAACAGCTTGTTTTTTGAATTCAGTTTCAGCAAAAACTCCGTTGGTCAATGTGAAAAGTATTTTGAAAAACATTGTTGCTCCCACTTTTCCGGGGCGGACGGTAAGTGTGATGGACTTCGGTGCACAGAACAATGGCGTTGTCGATGCCCGGGCTGCCATAAATAAGGCAATCACAGCTTGTAGTAATGCCGGCGGTGGTTTAGTGCTCGTTCCTGCAGGAAAATTTTATGTGGCAGGCTCTATTGTTCTGAAAAGCGATGTGAATTTAAATATAGCCGAGGGAGCTGAAATTATTTTTAGTTCAAAACCTCAGGATTATACTCCTTTTGTGCTTACCGTTTGGGAAGGAACCGAGTTGTTTAATTATTCCCCGCTGGTTTATGCCTATCATGTTTCTAATGTGGCTATAACGGGCAATGGGACATTGAACGGCTGTGCGACTGGCTCTTTTGCCACCTGGCGACCACAAGGTTCTAAAATGCAAAGCCAGCTACGTCAAATGGGCATTGATCAGGTGCCGGTATATCAACGTAATTTCGGTTTGGATTCCTATTTACCGCCAAGCATGATTGAGTTTTTTGGCTGTAGCAATGTGTTAGTCGAAGGAATTCATATAGTGGATGCTCCTTATTGGGTTATTCATCCTGTATTTTGCAATAATGTAACCGTTCGGGCTGTAAATATTTTTAGCAATAATTTGAATAACGATGGTTGTGATCCCGAATATTCCCGCAATGTGTTGATTGAGAACAATACATTCGCTGTGGGTGACGACGCAGTTGCTATAAAAGCCGGAAGAGATCAGGATGGCTGGCGAATAGGGCAACCTACCGAAAATATTATTATTCGAGATTGTATTTTCAATTCGCAATGCAACGGGCTTTGCATTGGCAGTGAAATGGCTGCCGGAGTTCAGAATGTTTTTATGGAAAACGTAAAAATCAAGAACTCCTTAAGTGCAGTTTATTTTAAATCGAACCTGGATAGAGGTGGTTTTATTCAAAACGTATGGATTCGGAATGTGGAGTGTGATAGTGTCCGTTCAGCGTTGATTCGGTTTGAACCGAACTATCCGGGTGGCAGAGGTGGTTTTCACCCAACCCTTTTCCAAAACTTTCTGATTGAGAACGTGAAAGGTGACCGCTCCAGCGAATGTGGTTTTTATGCAATGGGCATTAAAAAATACCCATTGAAAAATATTGCTCTGAAAAACATACAATTGAGAAAGTGTAAAACAACTTATGTTATGCGAAATGTAGAAAATGTGACATTTGAGAATGTAATATTGGGTGGCGTTAAATTGCCACTTATCCCTACCGAAACAACTGAAGTTAAGCTAAATTCTTATTAATCCTGTTTAAAAACGCTTTTTTACGAAGACTTTCAGACCATCAGGAATGGTCTTGATCTCAATCTCTGTGCCATCTTCGTATGGTTCTCCATCGTAATGAAATGGACCTGACTCCTCGCGAACGAGCGTAATTTCCTTTGACCTCAAAGTGGTCATAAATAAATCCTTATCAATGTTTTTTGTAAATAGCTGTAGCGCCAGAGTTGGTATGGCAATGATAGGAAAACTGCTCATGATAGAAACATCCAGTTGCCCATCCTGAACACTGGCTTGTGGGGCTATATAAGCATTGTTGCCCCATTGCGATGCATTTGCAAAAGTCATCACAAACGCTTTTATGTTCAGATTAGTTCCGTTGCAGACAATCTGATAGTTTTGCGATTTATAGCTAAAGTAGCCGGTAATAATTTTTTCCACATATCGCATAATGCCACGTTTATGACCTTTGGCAAATTCGGTACTCACATAGGCATCAAAGCCAGTGCCGCAGGTGCAAAAAAACGGACGCCCATTAACCAATCCATAATCCATATAAATAGATTCAGAGTAATTTAATTGTTTAATGGCTTTTTTTATACTCATTGGAATCCCCAGATGACGCGCTAAACCATTACCTGAACCTATTGGAACTATGCCCAAAGTAGTATCGGTATGAATCAGCGATTTGGCAACTTCATTTACTGTGCCATCGCCACCTACGGCAACCACAATATTGAATCCGCTTTCCACAAAGTTTTTTGCAAGCTCAGTGGCATGCCCGCGATCGTTCGTGAAAACAATTTCAGGGGCCTCAAATCTATCACTTAATTCGGCTTGTATTAACCCGGGTAAGTCCTGCTTTTTCCCTGTTCCGGAAAAAGGATTGATAATAAAGGCAATTTTGTGTTTCATTTGGTCTGACTAAAATGGATGCGAAAATACAAATAAATAATGGATTTAGAAAAAGCAACAATCTTAATGAAAATAAAACTAATCATATCGATCGTTTGTTGTATCTTTGTCCTATTGACAGGTCGCACCATTGTCGACAAAAATAATCAAATTCTCAAATTTTTCATACTATGTCAAAGAAAAGAAAACCCGCCCCAAGCACCCGCATTAACAAGAAAGAGCTAGTACGGAATATTATTAATGTATTTAATGAAAATGCTGATAAAACATTTAATTATAAGCAAATATCAACATTGCTTGACATTAAGTCGGAGTCTCAACGGGTTTTTATTAATCAGTTGTTGTATGAGCTGTTGGACGAGGATTTTTTGGTGGAAATATCTCGTGGTAAGTTCAAAGTAAACTCACGTGGCGGTTATATTGAAGGCACTATCGAACGACATGGTGTTAAAACATATCTTCTGCCTGACGATGGTGGGGAGTTGGTGTTTATTCCCGAACGGAAAACAAATCACGCCCTGTTGAACGATAAGGTGAAAGTATTCCTTTATGCCAGCCGTAAAGGGCAGCAACCCGAAGGTGAAGTTGTGGAAATTGTAAAAAGAGCCAAAGATACTTTTGTCGGCATCCTGGACGTTTCGGAAAACTACGCATTCCTAACGCTCGATAACCGTATAATGACCAATGATATTTTTATTCCTAAGAATAAGCTGAAAGGTGGAACTACGGGTCAAAAAGCCGTGGTGAAACTGCTTGGTTGGGAGCCTAATGCAAAAAATCCTGTGGGTGAGGTGGTTGATATTTTGGGCGATAAAGGCGATAATACGGCCGAAATGCATGCCATTTTAGCAGAATTTGGTTTGCCGTATAAGTATCCGGCGGATGTGGAGGCTGCAGCCAATAAAATGGATGCCGGAATTACCCCGGAAGAAGTGGCTAAACGTATTGATATGCGTAAAGTAACCACTTTTACGGTCGACCCACGCGATGCCAAAGACTTTGATGATGCACTGTCGCTTCGCAAATTACCCAATGGGCTATGGGAAGTAGGTGTGCACATAGCTGATGTGACGCATTACGTGCGCCCAGAGAGCATTATTGAGGAAGAAGCGAAAGAGCGTGCCACTTCGGTTTATTTAGTCGATAGAACGATCCCTATGTTGCCCGAACATTTGTCAAATGGAATTTGCTCACTTCGTCCGAACGAAGATAAACTGACTTACTCGGTTATTTTCCAAATGAACGATAAAGCTGAAGTGCAGCACTACGAAATTGCCAAAACTGTAATATGCAGCGATAGGCGTTTTGCTTACGAGGAGGCGCAGGCGGTGATTGAAACCGGTGAAGGTGACTACAAAGAAGAAATTCTAACCATGGATAGATTGGCTAAAACGTTGCGTCAAAATCGTTTTGAAAATGGTGCGATTGCATTTGATAGGGTAGAAGTGAGGTTTGAAATTGATGATAAAGGCAAACCAATCTCTGTATTTTTCAAAGAACAGAAAGATGCCAATAAAATGATTGAGGAATTTATGTTGCTGGCCAATAAAACAGTAGCCACACATATTGGAAAACCCGGAAAGGGTCAACCGGTGAAAACATTTGTATATAGAATTCACGATGTGCCAAATCCGGATAAACTGAATAATTTTGCGGCATTTATCAAGCGCTTTGGGTATAACCTGAAAACAACCGGAAAGCAAGCGGCTGTTTCGGGATCAATCAACCACTTGTTGGACGAAGTGCAGGGCAAGAAAGAGCAAAACCTTATTGAAACGCTGGCTATACGATCCATGGCAAAAGCCATTTATTCAACGTCTAATATGGGACACTACGGACTGGCTTTTGATTTTTATACCCACTTCACATCACCTATTCGTCGATATCCCGATATGATGGTGCATCGTTTGCTCGAAAAATATGCATCGGGCGGTCGGAGCGTAAATGCTTCGGAATACGAAGAGTATTGCCAGCATAGTTCCGATATGGAACAATTGGCCTCAAATGCCGAGCGTGCTTCTATAAAATACAAACAAGTTGAATTTATGGCCGACAGACTTGGTCAGATATTCGATGGCGTTATTTCGGGTGTTACTGAATGGGGCATTTATGTTGAGCTAGTCGAAAATAAATGCGAAGGAATGATTCCAATCCGCGATTTGGATGACGATTATTATACTTTCGACGACAAAAACTATTGTCTGGTGGGTCGTCGTTACCATAAAAAGTACCAATTAGGTGACGAAATTACCGTAAAAGTGGCAAAAGCCAATCTGGATAAGAAACAATTGGACTTTGTAATTGCATAAAATTGCTAAAAACGAATAGGCTTGTGTTTTGCAAATCAATAAATTACCAGTCCAGTAATTTCAATTAGCAACTTTTTTCAGAAAACTATTTGTAAAAACCAAAAATAGCCGTATCTTTGCACTCGCAAAACAAAGCAATGGCTGCGTAGCTCAACTGAATAGAGTACCACACTACGGATGTGGGGGTTACAGGTTTGAATCCTGTCGCGGTCACCATTTAAAAGCTCAAAACTCCCTGATAATGAAAATTTATCAGGGAGTTTTTGGTTTTTGTTGGGTTGATTCCGTACTCTGTTTTCACTCTACGCTTTCCATTGAGGTCTGCTACGAATCTGTGTTACTTTAATGGTCTCGAAGACATATAGCTCAAAAATGCCTTTTATTACAGGAACTTATCAGTACTTTACAATTTTCTTTAGCACTGTGCTATTCGCATCTTTTACCTGGATAAGATAGACGCCCGGATTGATTTGAGAAAAATCAATTTTTTGTATTCCGGATGCTTCTTTCACAACTAGCTGATGACCATTTAAATCGAATACGGTCGTACTGAACTTATTGTTTGAGTTGGACTGAACATACACTTCGTTATGAACAAAAGTTGGATATACGTTTATGTCCTCTTTAGTTGAAACTGGTTGTTTTATAGCTGTGCTGGTATCAACATTTAGCTTTAATACATTTACAGAATTGGGCTTGAAAATATAGTTTAATGTTGTGGTGCCCGAATAAATTGAGTTAGTTACCGGGATAATGTTGGTTGGGTCGGTAATTGAATTTTCGTCGGTAACACTTGCTGATGTTAACTCGGTTATTGTACCGTTAATGGCATTTGTGCCTAAATTCTGAAAGTCAATTGTTGAATAAGTAGCATTTGAAGATGTATTTACTACTTTTACAAACATATTCCTAGTTTGTGTATCGAATGATGCTGTACTAAACAGGAACTGCGAGCCATTATTTAAAGTATGAATAAGGACATTGTCCAGATAGAACTGCACTTCATCTTTTGTGAAGTTTATTTTTATATCGTGCCATTGATTTGTGTTCACACTACCCACAACACTGGTCAGGATTGATTTTGTTCCATTAACACATTGCTCAATTGCATGTTTGGTATTTCCCCAACCACCCAGATTCCACCAATAAAAGTTATTCGTGTTCTTATACCCGAAAATAATCAAAAACCCTTCGCTACCTGCTGTTTTTCGGGCTTTTACGGTGTAAGTGTAAACAGAATCGGTAATGGTTGGCGAAGCTATTGATCGACAATCGGTAGAAGTGCCACTCTGGCTGTAAATTCCATTTGCAACCTCCCAGGTTCCTATTCCGGGTGTCCATTTATTCGCTGTAGGAAACAAGTCTGAAAACAACACATTTCCCAAACTGTTGGTCACGTTTACATTGGAGTAATCTGATGCTGTAGACCATGTTCCTAATCCAATCGCCCCATTGATGATCGATGTTTTTGACACCAGGGAATCTTTTATCGGAATTATTACATTACCAATATTGTTTGCAAACATTGATTGAACATAATATGATGGAGTGCCATAGACTGTAGAAGCATTGAAATTGATCATATCGGGATTCCACTTCCGATCGTTTACGTTTACAAATGCCGGTGCATAAGAGTTCATTTGAACAACATCCGAATTACGTTCCATGCCGGTCATAAAAGCAGCTTCGCCTATAGCAGCGCTCATGTTGCCATTGCCACAACCACTGGTTACGGCATATTCACCAACATAAACCTTGGCTCCGATTCGGCTGTAAGAATCGTATTTGAATGCCTGACTAATAAACCACTCCGGACTGCTGTAATAATGTTCGTCCATGAAATTGGCAAAATCAGAAACCTTGAACGTAGAGACATCTACACTGGTTCCATCGCCATCGGCTATAAACTTTAATGTTGGGTATTTTGCCTTAAGAACGTTAATAAACCGGTAATACCTGTCGGCGTAATGATCATTGCCGGAATTTTCATTCCCAACTTCCACATAGCTGAGGTTGAATGGTTGTGGATGCCCGTTGGCTGCCCGTAAAGCTCCATAAGTAGTGGTCACAGCTCCATTGGCATATTCGATGGCATCCAGTGCATCCTGAATGTACCAATCAATTTGGTTGTAGGTGGCAAAATCGCCATGTGCAACGCCAATATTGAAAACATAAAGAGGCTGTGCACCGAGATCTTCAGCTAGCTGTAGAAATTCATGGTAGCCCATGCCATCAGAGGTTCTGTATGACCACAAGTTGTAATGTCCGGGACGGTTTTCGATGTTCCCAATTGTGTTTTTCCATTGGAAACGATTGACCAGATAATCGCCTTCAACAAAGCAACCACCCGGAAATCGCATAAACTTTGGGTGTAAGTCGGCTAGCATTTGTGCCAGATCGGGACGTAAACCATTAGGGCGGTTATTGTAAGTTGGCGGGAAAAGCGATACTACATCGAACCAAATTGTGCCTGGAACATTGACCGACAGCACCAGACGCGCATTGGCATTATTCACTGTAGGGACTAACGTGCAGGTGTATTTTTGCCAGCCGGTGTTTACGCCTGAAATAGTTTTGGTAGCATAAGCTACGCCGGCAGCATTTTCCAATGTTGCAGTTATGTTAGCACTAAATCCAGCGCTTGTCTTTGCAAAAAAAGATAGAGTATAAGTTTGACCTTTGACCAAATTAATTCCCCAAAAACCGGGATTGTACACTCCAGCTCTGGCTGTGCTATTAGCCGAAGTAACCACCATTTTCAGGGAATTTGTTTGATAGCTGTTCAGTGGACTAGTATTATCCAACGAGAGCGTTTCTGCAGCTCCGTTTGTGGTAGTAGCCACCCATGGATCAATAGTTGTTGCATCTTCGAATGAGCGATTCTTGACTAGCTCTGCATACAAACCACCGTCTGCAGCATGATTTATATCTTCGAAAAAAATTCCATAATGAGTAGGACTCACAGTTACACCTCTTTTGCTCAGGTCAATTGTCAGTTTTGGTTGTGCGTATAACCCGACAAACCCTACCAGAAAATAAATGAGCAGGCAATTTTTTCGTTTCATGGAATCGAAGATTTATTTTGTTGATAATTAACTAGTTTGTAGCTAAGCAACAAATATAGGAAGATTCTTGTTTTTCCAACACGGAATCCCTATTTTTTTATGTACCAGTTATCTGTAGACATTAATTTTGCTTTTATAGCCGGGTTTTTAGCTCCTACTTTGTCAGCCAGATATGCAGCAGTACCTTCCCCGCTTTTTATTCTGCGTAAGCTAATGCGCATTAAGTCCTGAAATCTATTGCCTTCAAACGCAGTTTCCAAAGCAAGTTCCTGTTGGATTAAATCTTCTACACAAAGTACCGAATCTTTCATCGAATCTCTCTTTGGCATTCTGTAAAATGTTGTATCCATATCCATATTTCCCAATCCATGCATTCTTATACCAACATTATTATTAAACCTGGAGTCAGTTAAACTCATATAGTTAGGTAAAGTAGCTCCTCTTTCTTTCATTGGAATTATTTTTGTATTAAATAAAGTGGTACTATTTAACCCATACTTTAACACTGCAAAAGCTAGGTTTGGTTTGTTTAACCTGTTTACTGCCTCAGCATACCGCAAATAAATCAATGAAGAACGGTAGATTTCGACAGACTGATTATACAGTTTGTATTTATAAATCAAATATGTATCAGCAGTAACGCCCGAGAAAGAATAATCGGTAGTAGCTTTAGAATTTGTGGCAGCACTGTATGAGATAGATCCATATTTACGTAAATCGCCCTGAGTGTTGGATGCTTCATTCAAATAATAGGTTTGGTTGTCCCAGTTTTGAATGGCAATTGACGATGGTACAATCTTATGCTGATTATTTAAACTATCAAGATAATAATTCTGACCATATTGAGTAGGACAAGCAATTACTGAAATAACTTCGCTGGATGTAAATGATTTTATCCAGTTTAATGTCGCGGTGCTACTAATAGTTTTGTTAACAGGGATCCAGTAGGAAATAGTTGAATTTGAAGTTGGAATGCCTGTAGTTTTGTCTCTCTCTCCATTAATGATTGATTTGCTGGCATACATAAAATCGCGATACGAATTTGCTGCATTCTCATAATCGCCTTTCCACAAATATAGATCACCGAGTAACACACGAACCGGGAAACAATAATATGAAAGCATAGGTAAATCAACTGCCTTTAACGGGAGCAAATCGGCAATAAGCACATCGGCTAATTGAGTTATATCATATTCAGGATATGTTTTTTTAGAATCTTCAACGGTAAGAATCGGATTCTCGTAGTATTTTGCCGTCTTAAAGTTCAGGGCAATTTGCATATACGTCCATGCTCTGATTGATTTTATTCCGGCATATTCTCTTAAATTTAATTTTAAACCCTTGTCAACTTTACTGGTATCTAGGTTTTGCAATATGTAGTTACAATTATTGATCACCGAATAATAGTCTTTCTGATTTACATAGATATTTGTGGCAGAAATATCAAAGTTATTGATCTCTCTTAAATCCAAATCTGAATTGGCAGAGATATCCATTAAATCGCCACGGAGTTCACCCAATAAAACATAAGCATCTGCTAGTTTTTGTACCTGTGACAGGACTCCGATTTCAGCAAACAAGGAATCATTTGCTGAATGTCCATACTGATCTTCGGTGGCGAGTCTTTTCGAATCCACCCCTAACATATCATTGCAGCCCACCAAAAACAGAGATGATACAACCAAGCATATCAGTATATTAGCTATTCTATTCATATCGTTGTATTTTAACGCTTTATATAAAAACATAATTCAATTATTCTCGCTTACAGATTTAACTTCAATCCCACAAAATAACTCCGGCTCAGAGGCACTAAACCTGCATCAACTCCCTGAAACAAGACCGAATTTTGAGACGAGAATTCCGGATCTGCACCTAAGTAGTGAGTGAGTGTAAAAACATTATTTGCCGATACCCAAACATTTATTCCGTCAATAAAAGTGCTTTTAATCGGGATATTATAGGACAATGACAGTGTTTTCAAGCGAAGATACGAACCATCTTCAATCCAACGATCAGAGAAACTTGAATTCCCCATTGGGTCACCGTATACCGCTTTTGGTTGAGAAGTTACCTGACCTTCTGATGTCCAGCGCGACATCATATTTAATGATTGATTGCTATAATTTGTTCCGGCTTCGAGCTGACTACGTTGGTAGTTGTAGATATCGTTGCCATAAGAGTAGGTGAACAACGCACTAAGAGTCAGTTTTTTGTAGGTGAATTTATTGTTGACAGTACCATACACAGTTGGATTCGGATTGCCAATTATTTGTCGGTCATAAGCATCTATGATTCCATCTGGTACACCATTTTTACCTGAAACATCTTCAAAAATAACGTCACCTGCTCCGTATGCCGAATAGCTTCCATTTGAGTTGAGTACCTTTAAGCCTGATTTAACCGCATCGGCCTCAGTAGCATAAACCCCGTGTGTTTTATAACCATAGAATACTCCGGCTGGATTCCCTTCGCGCGACAATACTTCGCCTCCGTAAACTGAAGTTGTGAATTCACCATTTGGTAATTTAGTGATATTATTTACATAATGTCCAGCACTAAAGCCGAGTTCCCAATGTAAATTATTCAGATTTAATAATTTGGCATTTGCCGAGAATTCAATTCCTTTGTTTGACATTTCGCCTTCGTTGCTCCAGTAAGAGTCTAATCCGGCTACATCCTGAAATTGTTTGAGTACCAATAGATTTTTGGTCGTACTTGAATACACATCCACTGATAACGACAGACGATCATTCAATAAACCCATATCCAGTCCGAGATTAGCCCGACCGGTAGTTTCCCACTGAATCTGTGGATTGGCAATGTTCGAAATTATCATTCCGTTATAAACATTTGAAAATCGAATAGATGAGAAATAAGCCTGAGTTTGATAATCTTTAATGTCATCGTTTCCGGTAATTCCGTATCCGGCTCTTAACTTCAGTGTGTTTACAAACGGAACATTGGCCATAAATTTCTCGGATGAAATTAGCCAGGAACCATTTATTGATGGAAATACCCCCCAACTATGTCCGAATAATGAAATACCTCCGGTGGTTTCATTTCCAAAGCGGGAAGAACCATCTAGAGACATTGCCATGCTGAGTAAATACTTATTGCAGAGACTGTAATCCACATTTATGTAGTTTGAAAGTGATTTGGTATAATTATTTACTCCGGTAGTACCCAGGTATTTGAAAGCTCCCATCAAGTTAATAGAGGAGTTTGACATAGAGTTATGACCCTCAACATAATCGGACTCATAATAATTAAACACATAACGGCTACCTAAAAATGCATTTAATCTGTTATTGGCGTCAAACTGTTTCACGTAACTCAACCTTGTATCGCTGAATACAGCATTATTTCTCATAACCTGACTTATTCTGGCATTATACGACAGACCAATACCATTGGTAGTTATAGGTGCAGTATATAAATAGGGGCTATAATAGTCTTCGTTGGTTTTATTTAGGTTGTAATCAAATTGTTCGCTCAGTGTTACATTCGGCGAAATACGAAATGTTGGTTTTAATGTAATGTTGAAATTATTCTGCTTCAAGGTATTATTGGCGTATTGAAGTATCCCTAACGGGTTACTAACACCAAAAATGTCGGCATAAGTAGGTTCAGAGGTTTTTACTCCCAACGAAGTAAAACCATAAGGGCTTAAAAATGGTGATTTAATAAGGCTAAGCCATGTGGGAGAAGTATAATTGTCAACTCCATCGTCTACCAATACACGGTCGATACGTGAGAACCCAACATTCATTCCCAACGAAACAAAGCTGGCAAGATTAATATCTGCGTTTAATCGTAGATTATATCTATCCATATTGGTCGTTTTTACAACTCCCTTATTATTAGTATAGCCCAATGTCAGGTAATACAATGCTTTTTCATCACCACCATTTACATTGATTGAATAGCTTTTTGAAATGCCGGTTTGGTATACTTCATCGGTCCAGTTGGTATTGTTGTGATAA
>Ga0302215_10002310_pt1 | contig 13166 bp, 6 predicted proteins | sample II_Fen_N3_1_FD_194580 | JGI IMG/M metagenome (GOLD analysis project Ga0302215, IMG submission 194580) | Peat permafrost microbial communities from Stordalen Mire near Abisko, Sweden - II_Fen_N3_1 | ecosystem: Environmental > Terrestrial > Soil > Wetlands > Permafrost | place: Sweden: Abisko... | reverse complement strand
TTACCTATCTGTGCATAACAAGAAGCTATACCAGAAGAACTATCAGAAGGTGAAGCAGAGAATGTCAAAGATGTACTATTTGTTGAAGCACCAGCATCTGTAGGGGTAGGAACTGATGGAGCATCATTATCCAAGTAAACATATTTACCTGTATCTGTGTAACCTTGTCCATTCCAAAATCCATCATACATATATACAGTTACCCCATACATATTACTTGCACCACCACCTGCAGTAACAGGCCATCTACCAGTAGCTGTATTATTACAATCTCCTGATTGAATACACTGAGGTATTTGAATATCTAAATAACCTGTACCTTCCATACCTCCTCCTTCACCATAATTAGAATAATTACTTCCATTAGCAGCTCCATATGGATTTGCAGATGATTTAATATTTCCAGTTCCACCATCCCAAGTTCCTCTATTTGTTCCATTTTTTGAAAGTTCAAAATATTGTTGATTACTTCCAACTCCATTATCTGTGTGACTAATATTTACATAGAATGTTGTTCCATTTTTAACATAACAATTATTTCCATTTAGATAATTACATCCAGTAAATGAAGTTGAGTTATATGTAGGTGCAGTTTGATCCATACGAATATATTCACCCGCAGAGTTTGTACTTTGATTTCCTGAATTATCAAATGCATACCAATAATAGTATCTAAATGTTCCATCAGAAGGAAGATCTGAACCAGATACAACTTCACTCATACTTGCATGTTCACCAGCAGCAGTCCAATAATAACAGCCACCTGTATTATCAGGACTACGACATAGTCTGTATCCACGAATACCTGAACCAGAATCAGTTGATCCTGTTGTTGATGCTGTGAAATTTGTATTTACATAATGATCTCTTGTCCATCCAGTTGTCATAATTCCTGGAGCAGTAGGTGGTGTCGGATCAGTATATGTAACAGTAACAGTCTTGGCTGAAGTCATATTTGAAACAGTACAAGATACATTTGCTTGATATGAACCTGTAGCAGAACATCCGCCTGAGATAGAAGCTGTATAACCTGCCCAACCTGCAGCTGTAATAGTAACACTGCCATTATAGTCAACTGCATATGTTCCAGGAGCAGAATATGTTCCTGAGATTCCTCCAGGAGAAACTATTGTTAGATTTGAAGTAGGGTTACAAGAGAAATAACTAATACTACTATCACTGTTTCCATTGGGTAATCTAGTATGTATCCAGTCATGATAACTATGACCAGGAGTTGTAGGAATTGTAGTAGAAGGTCCTGTATCTGATACATTTTCAGGAATCGAATATGGCAACTGTGCACCAGTAGTATCATCTGTTACTCTAAAGTACGACAAAGAAGTAACAGCTGGTAGTGTCCAAGTAATAGTAGCAGACCGTCCATTAGTAGAACATGAAGATACATGATTTGTTGGTATTGGTATATATTCTGAACAAGAAGCATTACTTCCACCGTTTATACCATTACAAGACCAAGTCCAATTTGGAGAATTTACTGCATTGTTTGCACTATTTCCAGCATTACAACCGTAATGACTAGCAGAACAAACACCATTAACTGGTTGTAATACTGTGAAGTTCATAGCAGTCCACCCACCAACAATAATCCAATCAGAGTTATAACAGATAGCGGCAGCTGTGTGGTCTCCAACAGTTAGAGGAGGAATAGAAGACAATGTATATGTAGCAGAACTAAAGTAACCAGTATAGTTATAATTCCAGTCCCAGTCTACAAGTATGTGACAATAATATCCGTAATTGGAAGTAAATGAAATATTTGTTGTTCCTCCTAGATTAATAGGATTTGGTGAAACAGATAAACCAGTAACGACAGCAACTCTGGCGAAGTTTGCAGTTATTGTAGTATTTGAAGTAAGAGTTACACTACAACTTCCTGTTCCAGAACAACCTCCACCACTCCATCCTGAGAATGTAGAGTTTCCATCTGGTGTTGCAGTTAGAGAAACTGATGTACCATAATCGTATGTTCCAGCACCTGTAACTGTTCCACCTCCATTTCCACCTTTTGGAGTTGTTAGTGTAATAGTAGGATTACAAGAAAAACTAGCACCAGAAGCAGGGCCATTATTATTATCTGACGATAATCTACCGTGAACCCAATAATGATATGAGTGACCAGGAGTTGTAGGAATTGTAATAGAGGGACCTGTATCTGCTACATTTTCAGGAACAGAATATGGTAACTGCGCACCAGTAGTATCATCTACTATTCTAAAGTATGATAAAGAAACTCCAGTCTGAGTCCAAGACATAGTAGCAGACCTTCCATTAGCAGAACAAGACTGTGATAGATTTGTTGGAGCTGGGGGAACAACATCAAATGTTCCAATTCTTAACCAACTGTTATATGAAGGAACCCAGTCAGAGTTATAACAATATGCCATAGCATAGTGAGAACCTGGAGTATTCATAACACCAGCTGAAGAAGGAATTGTTGAAGGAGAACGAGAGCCATAGTAATTAGAATCTTGCCAATCCCATACATCATCTACAATAAGATGAGAATAATATCCATTACTACAAGCATAATAAATATTTGCTGTTCCTCCGTATGGAATAGTACTTGGAGAAACATATAGAGATGTAATATTTGTTCGAGCAGCAAAGTTTGCAGTGATTGTAATATCTGAGGTCATAGTCACACTACAGTTACCTGTTCCAGAACAACCTCCACCACTCCATCCGGAGAATGTAGAACTTCCATCAGCAGATGCTGTAGCAGTAACTGCTGTTCCGTAGTTGTATGTCCCTGCTGCTGTAACTGAACCGCCTCCATTTCCACCCTTATTTATATATAGAGTATATGTAACAGGTGCACATATTGAACCATTCCAATTAGAATAAGACGCACAAGATGCACTTGCAGAAGTTACAGAAGGGTCAATATATGTACCGTTATCTTTTAAATAAAAATTATTAACACCAGAAACAATAGGATATGTAGTTGAGCCACTAGTACCAGTTGCAACAGTAGGGTCGTTTGCAGTACTAAATGTACCTGTGGAATATTGTTTATAAAGATAAACACTGGAGGAGCTTGTAGGATTTGACACATTCCAAGTCAAAGAAGTGTTACAAGAGTGAGAGCCTGACGGAATAACACAGCTTGTGGTTGTGATTGCTCCTGATGTAACAGTAACAGTTACAAGACCATCAACAGCACTCAAGATTGTTGCACCTAACACAAAAAAGACAAATATGAATGGGAGTGTTTTTATGAATTTCATTGTATTTATTAAATTAATAATTAAATTAAAAAGAAAACTACTAAAATAATTATAACATATAAAAATAATTCAATATAGTGTTAAGCAATAAAAAAAACCGTTTTAATTTGTATAAAACAAATAAAACGGTTTTTAAATAAATCATCCTCTAGTTATTTTGGAATATTGTGGCTGTAGTATTCAATAAATTTTTCACCACTACCAGCTTTAACAGAATTAATACTGTTCAAAATCATAATATTCTCATCTAATTTTATTATTTCATAACGAGAATCATAAGATATAGTATTTGAACCAAAATATAAAATATTAGGTTTTTGGGTTTCATCGAGAGACCAAACACCTATATCACCACTACTTTCTTTAACAGAAGCATTAGCTCTACCATTTGTTAAAAATGTAAAAGTCTGTTTATTTGGACGATCATCAAATGTATAAATAATACCATTAGACGTATGATAATATGTCGAATCCATATTCCATGACTTCTGAGTCAAATACCAATTTAAACCCTTTTTAAAAGTTACAACTGCTTTTGTATCAGCAGTAACATTTTTAAGAATATAAGTGGTAGGAGTGGTTAATGTTACAACTGTACCATTAACTTTTAGTTCTTTTACTAAACATCCAAAATCTGGAGTTATTGTAAGAGTGACATCGCTGCCGCTATTTACAGTAACTGATGATGGAGTTATAGTACCGCCGATTGCGGAATCATTCTTTGCTTCGATAGTGTATTTAACAACTACTGGAGGAACTGGAGGATTATAGTCGTCATGACAACTATTGCAAGATATCAGAACTATGCCTAATATCAATGAGAAAATTAGATTTTTCATTATCTTATTATTTAGAGGTTTTTTGAATTCTTTCAAAGAAGATTTCTTTAATTTAAACTTATTATATACTTTTTGTATCATTTTGTCAAGGGGGTACATAAATGTATTAAACATTAAAACAAGCACTTTTTGTGCTTGTTTTAATGTTTAATACATATAATTAATTAACAAGTTGAAACTCCAATTAACTGTCCAGTAGGGATTAACTGGAATCTGTATTTTATTCCAGAAGAACTATCAATTACAGGGATGTAGTTACCAGCACCTATATTATTAACAGGTTGAGTTAATGCTGAATCAAAGTACAATATTTTACCTGAAGTAGGGGTACCTAATGTTGTAAAATAAGGTCTACCCGAAGCATCAGCCGTACAAGCAGTAGAAGCAGAATAACTAGTTGTTGGACCCCAGAATATTGCATATTGATTTGCTATTATTGCTTCACATTTAACAGAATAAGCAGTTGTAAGAGATGGTCCTGGATTAACAGAAAAACTATAAGAAGTATTACTAAGTTTTGAACCATCAGGTAATGTACAAGTAATAGCTCCTGGAAAATTCATAGCAGTGTAATTTAATTTAATTGGGTCTTTGGATTTAATAGGTCTAGTTGTTATATTATTAGCATCTTTTGGTATTAACGCACCGTCTTTATCTGTAACTGTTAAAAGAACATACGGGTCTGATGGTGGAGGAGTCACAGGAGCATTATAAGTAAAATATTGACTATTATAATATGAATTTCCATACCAAGTATGGAAAATAACATGATCTGGTCCTATCTGACTTGAACCAAAGACAGCTTGAGTTGCAGTACCACCATTGTAATTTAAAATAAGAATTTCAGTTGGATTTGATGGAGTAGAAACATACATACCAATAGATGCTGGCGCAGAAGTACCACCAGAACAACCATTCATAGTAAGGCTACCTGTAGCAAAAACTGGTTCACCTGGAACATAAGATGATTTGTTTATACTTGTTGTATACATAGCACTACAGCCATTAGAACCACCAGATGGATTCCAAATTGGATAATAAGTATCAGCTGAAGCTTTTCCCCCAGGAATAACTGACATTAATGCCATTAAGAATATGATTGGTAATATTACACCTGGAGTATTACCCTTTTTCTTTTTATAAACAACATATCCAATAATCAATAATATAACCATAGCAATAACTATATAATAAATATATGAATTTGCTGATCCTGATTTATTTGGAGCTGTTTCTGTTTTGAAACTCTTCTCATCTAGAGTATTACCAGAAGCATCCTTTAGAGTTACTAAGACAGTTGGATTATAACAAGTTTTATTTATAGATATAGGTATTTCAATTTTTGGATTTGCAAAATCTTGAACCAATGTCTTTGTATATGGATTTGCACACTCTTTATTTTCACCATCAGTAATAGTAGCATTTAAAATAACACTGTTATTTGATGAGGAATTGTCAGCCGGTAAATAACTCCAAACTAGAGATAACTTTGCAGTATCAAAATATCTATAAGAATCTTTATCTAGAGATAGATTTTCAATAGCTCCAACATTTCCACGAATAAAATATTGAACACCAACAGAGTTTGATGAAATATCACCAGACTTTAAACCCATATTTACATAGTAAAGATTTGGAGTAGTTGCCTTTGGAATAACAACAGAGAAAGATTTAGATTCTTTTGATTTCAAAATTACAGATGCTAACTTTTTTTCATTAACAGAAATACTTTTTCCATAAGAATTTTTTTCTGTTGTTACAAATGATGGAGTTGATTCTATTGTTTTATCAGAACCATTTACAGCTGTACATACTAGATTTAAATCCTGAGTTGGTAAAATACTTAATTGTTGACCTAGTTTGTATTGAGTATTTGTTTTATCTCCTATTATAGATACAGCACAAGATTCAGGAGATATCTCAACACCTTTTACTGAACTAGAAAGCTTTATTATTCCAACATAACTATAGTCAAAACTAAAACCACTTGCATTCTTACTTACTAGGAAGATTTTATATGATCCACTTAGAATAGCAGGAGCAACATAACTGATTTTCTTTATTACTGTAGAATTCTCAGCAAGAGTAAGAGATTCGTCATAAACCTTTTCGTCTACAACAAATGAACCCTTGTCTGTTTGTTCAACTAGTTGAACTCCATACTTTACTCCATTCTGAACTCCCATTTCATTTGAAATAGAGAAAGACATTTCAAGATAATTCTTTTCTTGTAAAAGTATTTTAGCATCTCTAATATTAACTTTTGCTAATAGGACTGGCTGACCTTGTCCAGCAGGGCTTGCAACAGGAGTTTCTGCCGCAAAAATTGGTGTCACTAAAAATGACAAAGAGAACAAAAAACTTATTGATAAAACTTTTAATAATTTCATATTGATAAAACTTTTATTTAATAATAATAAACTAGACTTGTTATTATAAGTATATCACAAAAAATAATACAACAAATAGTTATTCACATAAAACAAAGACCTCTCAAATATAATTTGAGAGGTCTTTGTTTTATTTATTTAATTTTCTTTAAAAATAAAAGTTGTTTTATCTACACATCTGTCATTTACAGCATCGTATGTTTGTTTTGATGGGCAAGTTCCAGAGAAAGGATTTGCAGCGGGACAAGATGATGGACAAATAGGTTGATCACCCCCTGAACAAGATAATGGTGGACAAGCAGCATTGGTAAATGATTTTGATTCTGAAGTTCCATAACCACCAGCTGTTAATGGGCATAATAATCCACCATTTGAAGGAACTGGGTTATTACAATAACGATTTTCTATACCTGATACTCCACAAGCGTTACTATTACCAGTCCAAGGTCCCCATCCACCATTAACTGCTGTGGCATTGGCTGCACATTTACTTCCATCCCAAGTTGAACCAGTTATACAATCCGCACTAACAGTTAGACCATCAGGTCCATTTAAAGTCGCCCCATTATGATTCAAATAGAAAGTAGTACTAGGATAACTAACAACAATACCAGGCTTTGATGCTGGAGTAAGACCAGATGCTACCTCAGTGTTACCTGTTTTAGTGATATTTGTTGCAGCACCTACAACTGGGTTTGTAATACTTAGAGTTAGAGATGTAGTACAAGTACTAGAACCTTGAGCTATTGTACAAGGTGAAGGACTAGCAGAAAGAGTTCCTGATACTGTGTTGTTGTTACAGTCAGGTGGGTTAGTTGCTCCGTTGGCACAAGAATCTTGTATAACAGTAACTGTGATGTTACCTGTAGCAGACTCTGCATTAACAAAAGTTATACCTAGTACGAAGAAAAAGACAAATATAAATGGGAGTGTTTTTATGAATTTCATTGTATTTATGTGTTTAAATAATAATTAAACTTATTGTTTATATTATATCACAAAAAATATTGATAAGTAAAAATATTATTAATTCTCGTTGAAGATAAACTTACTTTTTGATTTACAAATATGATTAACTTCGTCAGTTGTCTTAGGAGCAATACAAGCAGAGACACAAGTATTACCGTCTACATATTTACCTATAGCTTTACAATCATCAGGAGATACACAAGTATTTGTATCTATATCTCTTATTTCAGGAAGTGTACAAACCACAGGAGTAACCTCTGTACATTTACTACCATTCCAGATTGTAGGAACAACACTCTGAGAACAGATAGCTGTTGGATTTGCATGAGCAAGCTCTACACTATTATGATAAAGGAAAAATGTTCTTGTATTACCATAACCTATAGAATATGTAGCTGTACTAGTATTGCCATTCTTTACTAGATTACCACCAGCTGGAGGTGTTGTAGTTACAGCAGAAGTTGCGCCGTCTAATGGATTTAATGTATTCCAAGATATATTTGTATCACAAGCACTTTGATCAAGTGCTATAGCACAATTTGTAGCAGACAATACTCCAGATGGTAGTGCAGAAGCTGATACACAAGAGGAACCATTCCAAGAAGTACCATAAGTACAAATAGCATTTATAGTTGATTCACCAAGCGTCGCCCCATTATGATTCAAATAGAAAGTAGTACTAGGATAACTAACAACAATACCAGGCTTTGATGCTGGAGTAAGACCAGATGCTACCTCAGTGTTACCTGTTTTAGTGATATTTGTTGCAGCACCTACAACTGGGTTTGTAATACTTAGAGTTAGAGATGTAGTACAAGTACTAGAACCTTGAGCTATTGTACAAGGTGAAGGACTAGCAGAAAGAGTTCCTGATACTGTGTTGTTGTTACAGTCAGGTGGGTTAGTTGCTCCGTTGGCACAAGAATCTTGTATAACAGTAACTGTGATGTTACCTGTAGCAGACTCTGCATTAACAAAAGTTATACCTAGTACGAAGAAAAAGACAAATATAAATGGGAGTGTTTTTATGAATTTCATTGTATTTATGTGTTTAAATAATAATTAAACTTATTGTTTATATTATATCACAAAAAATATTGATAAGTAAAAATATTATTAATTCTCGTTGAAGATAAACTTACTTTTTGATTTACAAATATGATTAACTTCGTCAGTTGTCTTAGGAGCAATACAAGCAGAGACACAAGTATTACCGTCTACATATTTACCTATAGCTTTACAATCATCAGGAGATACACAAGTATTTGTATCTATATCTCTTATTTCAGGAAGTGTACAAACCACAGGAGTAACCTCTGTACATTTACTACCATTCCAGATTGTAGGAACAACACTCTGAGAACAGATAGCTGTTGGATTTGCATGAGCAAGCTCTACACTATTATGATAAAGGAAAAATGTTCTTGTATTACCATAACCTATAGAATATGTAGCTGTACTAGTATTGCCATTCTTTACTAGATTACCACCAGCTGGAGGTGTTGTAGTTACAGCAGAAGTTGCGCCGTCTAATGGATTTAATGTATTCCAAGATAGATTTGTATCACAAGCACTTTGATCAAGTGCTATAGCACAATTTGTAGCAGACAATACTCCAGATGGTAGTGCAGAAGCTGATACACAAGCGGAACCATTCCAAGAAGTACCAGAAGTACAAATAGCATTTACAGTTGATTCACCAAGCGTCGCACCATTATGATTCAAATAGAAAGTAGTACTAGGATAACTAACAACAATACCAGGCTTTGATGATGGATTAATACCATTAGCTACTTCAGTATTACCTGTTTTAGTAATATTTGTTGCAGCACCTACAACTGGGTTTGTGATACTTAGAGTTAGAGATGTAGTACAAGTACTAGAACCTTGGGCTATTGTACAAGGTGATGGACTAGCAGAAAGAGTTCCTGATACTGTGTTGTTGTTACAGTCAGGTGGGTTAGTTGCTCCGTTGGCACAAGAATCTTGTATAACAGTAACTGTAATATTACCTGTAGCAGACTCTGCACTAACAAAAGATAGACCTAGTACGAAGAAAAAAACAAATATGAATGGGAGTGTTTTTATGAATTTCATTGTATTTATTAAATTAATAATTAAATTAAAAAGAAAACTACTAAAATAATTATAACATATAAAAAAAATTCAATATAGTGTTAATAATAAAAAAACCGTTTTAATTTGTATAAAACAAATAAAACGGTTTTTAAATTAATTACTCTTTAACTACTTAGGAATGTTATGAGAATAGAATTCTATAACCTTAACGATAGTATCACCCTTAATAAAATCATGAGTAATATTTAGATGAGTTAGATTATTTAAAATCATAGCATTTTCATCTAATCTCTGTATCTCATTGTTATAACCATCAATCAAAGTATTAGGTTTTTTGGTTTCATCAAGAATCCAAGTACCCATACTACCACCAACACTACCACCAAGAGAACCATTCAATTTACCATTAGGCAAAAAAGTGTAAACAGATCTAGCTTGACGATTATCATAAGTAGTAACAGTACCATTTTTACTGTAAAACACCATTGAATCAATAATCCACGCCTTCTGCGTCAAATACCAATTTAAACCCTTTTTAAAAATTACAACTGCTTTTGTATCAGAAGTAACATTTTTAATGGTGTAAGTAGTAGTAGAGGTTAAAGATACAACAGTACCATTAACTTTTAGTTCTTTTACCGTAAATCCAAAATCTGGAGTTATTGTTAATGTGACATCGCTGCCACTATTTACAGTAACGGATAATGGAGTTATAGTACCGCCGATTGCGGAATCATTCTTTGCTTCTACAGTGTATTTAACTATAGCGGGTGGTTCAGGTGGGTTGTTTATAACTCCATCACCACAAGATACTAGGATTAATCCCAATATCAATGAGAAAATTAGATTTTTCATTATATACAATATTTAGAGGTTTTTTGAATTCTTTCAAAGAAGATTTCTTTTTATATATTACATACCTTTTAGAGGTGTTTGTCAAGGGGGATAATTTAAAACACTCTCACATATGAGAGTGTTTTAAATTTGAGTGAATAATTATATTATTGTACGCAATCATCTACCTTTTTACTTGTTCTTGGATCTATTCCCACAAAACAAGCTTTACCTGAAACACTATTTGCATATACCCAGCTACAACCTTGTGCACCAGTACAACTATTTTGTGATGAGAAAGTTGAGCAAGATAACCCTGTTTTTCTACTTCCATTTACATCTCCTTGATAAGTTCCAATACAAGAGTTCATAACAGGTGTCGCTGTCCATAGACATCCGCCAAATGATGTTATTCTATTGGGAATATTATTACAATCATTCTCTGTTTTAAGATTATAACAAGACAACGGTCCATCTGTTCTACCGTTAACTCCTTGATAATAAATACCAAGACAAGAAGGAGTACTAACAACATCATTATTACAAACAACACTATAGTCTGCAGTACTAGATGGTCCTGGACTAAGAGTTATAGTACCAAAAGCACCACCTTTTGAACCATTAGGTAACGTACAAGAAACAGTTCCTGTAAATCCAGTTGCAGTCCAAGATAACTTTATAGGAGTATTTGGCTTAATAGATTGAGTTGTTATATTACTAGAACTTTTAGGTATTAATGCACCATTTAAATCAGAAATATTTACATCTACCTTTGGAGTTGCTGGTGGAGTAGTTGTAGTTGTAGAAGGAAGATTAACAGTGTAATAAAGAGAAGATTTATAAACATTGTTTACACCTAACTGGTTTGAGACCAGCTTAACAAGAAAGTCTACATGATCTACTCCCGGCTCACCTCTACCAAAGACAACTTGTGTAGCAGTACCACCATTACTATTTAACATAAGTATTGGAGTTGGATTAGATGAAGTAGAAACCCACATACCTGATTCACTACTTGCTCCAATATTACAGTATGTCCATAAATACCCATTGGCTCTAACTGGCTCACCTGGAACATAAGATGCTTTATCTAGACTAATAGTATAGTTACCAGTACAAGTATTTGATCCATTACCTCCACCTATAGAATAAGTATCAGCAGAAACTTTATCTGAGGGTATCACTGAAATTAATGCCATCAGAAATATAACTGGCAATATCATATTTAATTTATTTCCCTTTTTCTTTTTGTAAATAATAAAACCGATAATCAATAATATAATTATTAATACAAAAATAATATAAACATAGAAACTTGCTGCTGTTTTATCTCCACCTGTTTCTGTCTTGAAAGTTTTTTCATCTAATGTATTTCCAGAAGCATCTTTTATATTTACTAAAACAGTTGGATCATAACAATCTTTATTTATAGATATTGGTATTTCTATTTTTGGAGATAATGGATTTTTATTTAATGTTTGTGAGTAAGGTACAGCACACTCTTTACCATCTTTATCAGTTACAATAGTATTTAAAACAACATCACCCTTTGTAGAAGTATCATTAGATAAATAAGTCCAAACAAATGATAATTTTGCAGTATCTCCACTCTTATAATAATCCTTATCTAGTGATAGATTATCTATAGATACGATAGTTCCACGAACTATGTATTCTATACTTACAGAATTTGAAGAAACATCACCAGACTTTAAACTCATAATAGTGTAATAAAGATTTGGAATAGTTGCTTTTGGAATAATAGCAGAGAAAGATTTAGATTCTTTTGCTTTTAATGTTATTGTTCCGGCTTTTATTTCATTAACTGAAACTTCTTTTCCATAAGAAGTTTTTTCTGTTGTCACAAATGATGGAGTTGATTCTATTGTTTTATCAGAACCGTTTACAGCTGTACATACTATATTCAGATTTTGATTAGGTAAGATACTTGCTTTTTGATCTACTTTGTATTGAGTGTTTGATTTATCTCCCACGACAGAGATAGTACAGGACTCTGGAGAAACTTGAATACCTTCTATTAGATTAGGAATCTTTATATCACCCAAGAAAGCAACACCAAAAGGAAAACCACTTTGATTTTTACTTACTAAAAATAATTTATATTTTCCACTTAAAATAGAAGGAGCGTTATAAGAAATTTCTTTTGAAACAGTAGAGTTCTCGGCTAATGTAAGAGATTCATCATAAACTTTTTCGTCTACGATAAATTGACCCTTGTCTGATTGTTCTACTAATTGAACTCCATACTTTACTCCATTTTGAACACCTGATTCATTAGTAATAGAAAAAGATAATTTAAAATTATTATTTTCTTGTGAAATAATTTTAGCATCTTTAATATTAACTTTTGCTAATAAAACTGGCTCTACTTGTACAGCCTTTGGAGTAGTTACCAATGTTTCTGTTTTAGCTTGTGCAATATTCCCCGTATTAATAGAAAACAGAGAACAAAAAACAAAAAAACTTATTGTAGAAACTTTTAATAATTTCATATTTATAAAAATCGTGATTAATAATAAATCAAACTTTGTTATTAATATTATATCATAAAAATATTGTATATATAGTGTAAAATAAAAATTAATTAAATAAATAATACAGTTTAACAACTAATTATTTTAAATATTGACCAAAAGACCTTCGTGTAGTAACATTTATGTAGTATAAGTCCGTCCTCGAACCGGGCTTTTATTTTTACAAATAAATAAAGGGTTTCTTGATTTTGACTAGAAATTGAAATCTGAAGCCTAAAAATTAAATATGTTAGATTTAAAGACAATGAAGTC
>Ga0302215_10002308_pt1 | contig 13170 bp, 13 predicted proteins | sample II_Fen_N3_1_FD_194580 | JGI IMG/M metagenome (GOLD analysis project Ga0302215, IMG submission 194580) | Peat permafrost microbial communities from Stordalen Mire near Abisko, Sweden - II_Fen_N3_1 | ecosystem: Environmental > Terrestrial > Soil > Wetlands > Permafrost | place: Sweden: Abisko... | reverse complement strand
TGCGCTGCGAGTGTTTTGTTGTGGGCGATAATCAACGTCGGCTTCTGAACACGCTCAATAACATTGGCTATCGTAAACGTTTTACCCGAACCCGTAATCCCCAACAAGGTTTGCGAATCGTCGCCCTCGTTTAATCCTTTTACCAACTGCTCTATTGCTTGCGGTTGATCACCAGATGGTCTGTATTTTGAATGAATTACAAATTTGTTTCTCATAAGATAATTTTAGCATGTTTTTTCTGTTATTGCTTACTCTAACACCCTTCTGCTATGATTGTAATATTTCGTTACATCATGATTGCATTGTCCCTGAAAACGAGTTATAATGAACATGCTAGAATGAGGTTAATTAGAAATAATTAAATAAAATTTATATATTACCAACATAAGGGACATCAGGATGATCAGTTCTTCAGGTAACAGCAGCAATGCAGTCAGTTATACTTCACTCCAAAATTCAATAGATTCGCTATCCACAGGGAAAATGTTTCGGAAACTTTCTCCAAACGCAGGTAGCGCAACCGCTGGCGTTGCAAAAAAACCTACGGAAAAGCCAATCGGGAGTTCTCACTCTGATGCTAGCCAAAATGTTGCTACTGAAATAAAAAAAGAAACCTCCAACGTCAGCTATCTTAAGCCAAAATCAGCAGAAGATGACGCTGTACCTAAAATAGCATACGGAAGCCATAAAGACGAAGAAGAGTTTTACTATGACGGTAAAGCCTCTGCTTCTTTAAATTCTTTTGACTCTCTAGCCGCTGAAATAGGCGCAATCGGGGACAAAATTTCAAAAGTTCAATTAGTATCATATTTGAATTCGTTGACTACTGATCCGTCAAACGCTGCCGCAAATAGCAGCCAGATTGCTTTTGTCAAAAATCTTATTGCGAAATTTGATACCATTGCAAAAGGACAAGATTATATTACTTCATTGACAGGGCTTAACGACGCTCAAGATTACACAACAGTAACTCCTGAACAAGTAACGCCTCCGTTTGATTTGAGAATTTAACCGTTTTATTTTTTACTCTTTTATCAATTTTTCGCTTTTAAAATAAGGCAATCATTTTGCTGCCAAACATAAGTATTCCTATCGCAATACTCATAAATGATGCGACCATTACAGCGCCCGCTGCAATATCTTTTGCCATGCCGACAAGTTTGGAATATCTGTTGTGGAAAATTGCGTCCAGTGTGAATTCGATTGCCGAATTAACCATTTCAGCTATTATAACAAGAGCGATTGCGATTAAAAGTATGCAAAATTCTATCGGGGTGAATTTTAAAACGACTCCGCTGGTCATTACCAAAACAGCCGTAACAAAGTGCACTCTTATATTTCTTTCGCTCTTCAGCGCAAGCCTGATACCCTTAAACGAGTTTCTGAAAGTTCCGGCAATTCCCGGTGCTTTATACTTCGACACTTTTCCCCCAGTTACCATTTTTCGAAGAAAATGTTTTACTCTGCCCTCAACCGTCGACCGGTCGAATGGTTCAAAATTTGAACATTTTACTTTTTCATTCTCTTCACTCTTCACACTTCACCTCGCACTTTCGTCAAGGCGCGTGCCTGAGCTTCTATAATAAAAGTATAGTCTTCATCCGTTTGGTGGTCAAATCCGAGCAGGTGCATAATCCCGTGACTGATTAAAAAATACAGCTCATCCTCAAACGTAGAGCCCTTTTCAAGAGCGTTTGCCGCAACCTTATCCAAGGAAATTATGATTTCTCCGAGGTTAATTTCACCGTCAAATACGAATTTATCCTCGCTGTCTGCGAACATAGCGAATGTGATTATATCAGCTGCATAGTCCTTTTGTCGGTATTCTCTGTTGATGTCATGGGTTTTTTCACTATCGCAGTATAAAATATCAAAAGATATGCAATCAAAATCCATGCCTGCCAATGCCGACAAATCGAAGATGCATTTTTCTTTCAAATAGAACTTAAGAATATTTCTTGCCACATCGATTGCTTTTTTTTCATCAATTTCGATATTTTTGTGAATATTTTCAGAAAATATATTAATCGTTGTCATTTTTATCATTTTTTTTGCTACCAGGATTTTCTAACTCACTAATTTTATCTTCCAATTCTTTATCGATAACTTTGTTTGGCATCGGCATATTTATTCTTGTCTTGTCCAATTCGTTGACGATATTTTCGTGATAGCGGATTCTATTGTGCTGCATCCCTCTTAAAATTCTGTTAAAGGTTGCTGCGATTGTTTTTATGTCTTTGAGAGTAAGCGGGCTGTCAGAAAGCTGGCCATCGTTCAATCTCTCGATAATAATTTTGTCGATAATTGTTTCGATTTCTTCGTTCGTAGGAGTTTTTAAAGAACGGACAGCCGATTCAACAGCGTCTGCAATCATCAATATCGCTGTTTCTTTCATATTAGGCTTTGGTCCTGTGTATCTAAACTGCTCTTCCTTAACGTTTTCAGCCCCTTCTTCAGCAATTGCTTGAGTGTAGAAATAGCTCGCCAAGCCTTCGCCGTGGTGCTGGAGAATGAAATTATAAATAATAGGCGGAAGCCCATATTCTTTTGCCAATTCAAAACCGTCTTTCGGGTGAGCAGTAATGACCATTTTGCTCAATCTGGGGTTAAGCTTGGCATGCGGATTTTCTATGCCGAAATAAGATTGGTTTTCTACGAAGAATAAAGGTCTTTTCAATTTTCCGATATCGTGATAAAACGCTCCAACTCTTGCCAAAATCGGGTTCGCTCCAACCGCCTCAGCTGCCGCTTCGCACAAGTTTGAAACCATCAAACTATGGTGATAAGTCCCAGGAGCCTCAAACTGCAAACGTTTTAATAAAGGCTGGTTGTGGTCAGCAAGTTCTGCCAAACCGTAAGGTGTTATTATCTTAAATGCACTTTCCAAAAGCGGAAGCAAGCCGAGTGCGATAACTCCGCTCAAAAGTCCATTTACCAACACCATCAAAGAATCGTTAATTACCAATACATTATCAACCTGTATCAGGCATTTTTCTAAGGAATAAATGGTTACAACCAAGAACGTTGCCACTACTGCGATTTCAATCCCAGTTTTGATAAGGTCAAATCTACGTGAAAATTTTACTCTTGCTATCCCTATTGCTGATATTAAATTAATCAAGATAAAGGCACTTACAAATTGAATATTGTACTCAAGCGAAACAGCCAGCACCGCCAAAAGGATTGACGCCTCCATAAATGCTATTCTAGGATTTGTAAATATCGATAAAATAATTATAAAAGCAGGGAACGGCAAGACATAAGGCGAAAACCCGGTTGGAACAAGAGTTGCGACAAACGCAAAGAAAAGCGCCAAAATCGCAGCTATCATCATATGACTAGAATCCATATAGTTTTTTTCAAAAGTTTTCATATATTTTATAAATGCAAAAGTCCCCAGCATGACTATAATAAGAATTGCAAGAAACCCTTTGTAGCCTATTTCAAGAACGTTATATCCAGCTTTCGCAAGAGCATCTCGCTTCAATTGAGTTACAGGCTCGCCTTGGAAAAGAATTTTATCTCCCTTTTCATACGTTACCTCATAAGGCTTTACAGAATTTTGAGCATTCTTTTTAGCAATCTCCGTTGCCGTTTCATCTATAACCAAATTCGGAACAATAACTTGATCCAAAAGAGCCGTAATAATCGTAATTTGGTTGCGCGTAACGTTTGGCACCAAATTTCTGTGAATAATTCTATCTATATTGTTTCTTTCATAATCTCTTTCTGAAATCCCCACCCCAAGAATATTTGTCAGTGTCAAGGTAGCCTTATCAAAAACCTGTTGCAGATTCTTTTCGTCGGTTTTTAAAAGATAATTGATTACAAAATCTTTTTTGTATCCTTCTGACATATCGAACAGTAAACCGATTTCATCCTTTTTAACTGCAATTGGAACCTCTTTTGTTCTTATCTGTATGATAGAATTTTGAACCGTTGCAAGATTGTTTTTGATAAAATCGTCTTCTGCAGGAGCCAAAATAGGATCGATCTTTTGAGAGATCTCTTTCTTATGCATATCTGTTTTTTGGACGTCGACAATTGTAATCGTCTTTTGAGCAACAATATCTTTTTTGCTTATGCCGTTTTCAATAATGCTTTTAAAAAAGAAATTTTGAGAAGATACAATCGCACTCATTATAATAGTAAAAGCTAAAAACGCTAAAAAATTTAACACTTTCGACGATGAGAAAAACTCAACCGTATTTTCAAAAGCTTTTATTTGTTTCATAGGGTAATTCCTCTTAATTTGTGCCTCAGTCTCATGCTATGTATATTTTATAACGGTTATAAAAAATTACAAGAGGCAACGGGGCAAAGTCAAGCAAATGAGGGACAGAGAAGAAGGCAGGAGGGCAAGAAGGCTGGAAGCTGACTTCTAAGTTATAACCAAAAGTCCTAGAAGTAGGGTGTGCTGTGCACACCGTCAAGGGTTTTGGCAAAGAGAGGAACAGGAAACTAACAACCCAAAAAGGGCGTTTGTCGCCCTTTTTAAGTGAGTCTCCCCTATGTCATTCTTTTTTATTTGCTCTAGCAAAGTCCTTCGCGGACAGCTTTTACAGCAGCCTGAACTCTGTCATTTACACACATTTTTTGTAAAATTGAGCAAACATGTGCCTTTGCAGTGTGAACACTGACAATTAATTCTTTAGCAATTTCTGTGTTGCTTTTCCCCATTACCAAATGTTTAAGAACTTCACACTCTCTTTCAGTCAATGGGACTCTACCGGCAGAATTCGATTTTGAAGGCAAAAGACTTGTATTCTCAGGTTTCGGAAAAGCATTGAGTGCAATTTGAGCAACTTGAGGATCAATCCAGCAAACACCGTTTGCAACGTCTCTAACTACATCCGCAAGCTTCACAGGATCGATGTCTTTAAGACAATAACCGTGAGCACCTGAAGCCAATGCAGCTATAACTTCTTCTTCTCTGTCGTGAGAAGTAAGCGCAATTATTCTGACTTCCGGCATCATTTCTTTCACCTTGATAGTCGCTTCGATACCGTTCATTTCAGGCAATCCCAAATCCATCAAAACCACGTCCGGTTTGAATTTTTGGATAAGCTCTAATCCCGTAATCGCATTATCACACTCCGCGATAACATTTATATCCGGATTTGCGTTCAACGCGCATCTTAATCCTACTCTAGTTAATTTAAAATCTTCAATAATTATAACATTTAGCTGTCTAAGCTCTGCACTGTCATCATCCATGCCACTATGTTTGCTTTTTGATGTAGCAGTTTTTATTTCGCTCATATTTCTCTCCTGAATTTCTTATAGACCTATTACAACTTCTTCTATGATTTATAATAGATTGAATTTAAACGTCTTGTATATTACCCAATCAGGCGTCAAACATAGTCCAAATCATATTGCCCAACTGGATATACATTTTCACGAAGATTTATGTATAAGCCCCCAAAGCCCTGTAAAAATACCAGCTTAAACCTATTTGGCATTTTTGCCAAGTTATTAAGTTATATAAAGAAAACGCGCCAATAAAGCATTCCAAGGAAAAATCCATGGCAAAAGCCCTCGAGAAATTAGACATAAAAAGACTCTAATTTCTACCTGAACCTGCCAAAAATGTTTGCTTCATGAATTCGCAATAATCGCTAATTCCATCTCTCACGGAATCAACAGTCTTTACCAACTCCCTAACCTCAATAATTATTTCTGCATTTTCAATATAATCGAACATTTCACATATCCCCTATAAAATACTAACTGCGTGCCAACTACACCTTTGCACCCCTAATGATTAATACTTCGGCATGCCAATGCAAAATCTTTATAGAAAAGAAGTGTTTTGTTACAAAGATTAACACGGGTGAAAAGTAAAAAGACAAACTAGTAACTCGTCTTTTTTTGTTGCTTATATCAAAGTAGGGTGCTGTTAATGCGTCAAGAATTGCAAGTCAATAAACTTGTTCGCTCATAACGCACCGTCATAAAGCGATGCTTCTTGTCGGTGCGTCAAACGACGCACCCTACTTTACTGAAATAAATTCAGCATGACGTGGGCTTTGTTTACCTTATTGATTGCGACTTGGTATTAAAATCTATTTACCATTTCCCATTGTATGACGCCATTAAAAAAGACGAGCAATAAGTTCGTCTTATTTGTATCTTATTTATATCTTTTGGCGGTGGGCAGGTATGCCCACCCTACTTTACTTTACGGTTTTACTGTTTTAGCCAATTTGAATAATTTTTGAGCTTTTAAAGAATCATTAAACCCAGCCCATTTGTGTAAGTCGTTTTGTGCTCGTTGTTCAAATTCATTAAACTTTTTCGCTGTAATACCCGGAAAACGTGAAACTTCTTCTTTCAACTTGCTGACTTGAGCCTCTTCCGCTTTTTTTAGCTTGTCGATTGCAGTCTGTTTTACTTCATTTACACTGTCATTGAAAGCGACATAAGTCGTTTTGCCTGCCTCAACTCTTTTTTCAAGGCTGTGAAGCTGGCTTCCAGTCATCTTTGGATTTGAAACAACCTCTTGTCTTGCAACAGCTTCTTCACTAGCATTGGCCGCTTTCCATAGATTACCAAGGCTCGGACCTGCCAAAAGCCCTATTGTAAGACCCGCAAATCCATAAGTTCCCAATTTCATAATTTTTCTCCTTTATAAATTATTTGTTATATGCATACAAAATACGCTCAAGAAAAAAATTGCCATGGGAATTCCTATTCTATTCTATTCTATTCTATTCTATTCTATTGGGCATTATGACAGGGTTACAGCGATTTAAAATTCAACTTTACATTTAGTTACAAATATATTTTGAAAGGGCGAACACATTTACGTCATTGCGAGACAAAAAGTATCGGCTGAGCGTGAAACACCCACCGAAGCAATCTTTCGAGTGTTCGCACACAAAAACTAACCTATAATTTTCTCGTACAAATCATCCCAATTCGGATTAAACTTATTAATTAAATCAAGTTTTTTCTGTCTTGAACCGCCTTTTAACTGTTTTTCTCTTGCAATAGCCTGCAATATATCTGGAAAAACTTCATAATAAACCAATTGTGTTAAATTATAATCTTTTGAAAAACTCATATTGAATTTTTCTTTATGAATAAAAGTTCTTCTGACGAGATTATTAGTAACACCAACATACAAAGTAGTTTGCTCATAATTAGTCAAAATATAAATGTAAGACGATTTTTCCATGTGAGAATATTAATATAAAAATACTGCGTTGGAAAGATTGCTTCGGTGTTTACTTTTTGACGGCCTAAAAGACTCTTGTCTCGCAATGACGCAGAAGCGTTCAATTTTTTCTTTCCATTTCACATTTCACATTTTACATTTCACCTTTCACTATTTCATTTTTTTGTTATCATTAAATAAGAAATGAGGAGCGCATAATGACAACACAAATGATAGAAGCTAAAAATGGCAGAATGACCCCTGAAATGTTCGCGGTAGCGGAAAAAGAAGGGTTTACAAAAGAGGAAATTTTAGAAAAAGTTGCATCTGGAAGAGTTGCGATTTTAAAAAACAATAGACGTGAAAACGTTGTACCAACAGCAGTAGGCGAAGGAACAACGGTTAAAATAAACGCAAATATTGGTACTTCTTTGGAAAAATCAACAATCGAAGAAGAATTAGACAAAGTTAAGATGATTGAAGCGACAGGCGCAGACGTTTTGATGGACCTATCAACGGGCAACGACATCGACGAAGTTAGAAAAATGATTATTGCTGCTACTAACCTTCCTATCGGGACTGTTCCTATGTATCAGGCAGGCAAAGAAGCACTTGATATTCACAGAAACTTGGGCAAACTTTCAAAAGAAAAACTTTTCTCTGATATCGAAAAACAGTGCAAAGACGGAATCGATTTCATAACAGTTCACTGCGGAGTTACAAAATTCGTAGTTGACCAATTGCAAAAGCAAGGCAGAGTGACAGAAATCGTATCAAGAGGCGGATCAATGTTGGCTTGCTGGATTAAAGCAACGGGCATGGAAAACCCACTTTATGAATACTACGATGAGTTGTTGGACTTGGCTCGCGAATACGACTGCACGTTGTCACTTGGCGACGGCCTTAGACCGGGTTGCACGGCTGATGCTGGCGACAGAGCGCAAGTGGCTGAAACTTTAATTTTGGGCGAATTGGTACAAAGAGCAAGAGCCGTCGGCGTTCAAACTATGGTTGAAGGCCCTGGGCATGTGCCTTTAAACAAAATCCCTTCAATGATTGAAACAATAAAAGTATTAACCGATTACGCTCCTCTTTACGTTCTTGGGCCATTGGTTACAGATATTGCACCAGGTTATGACCACATCACTTCTGCTATCGGCGGAACTTTGGCGGCGTATCACGGAGCAGATTTCTTATGCTACGTAACCCCAGCTGAACACTTGGGATTGCCTGATGTTAAACAGGTTAGAGAAGGAATTATCGCTTCTAAAATCGCAGCTCACGCGGCTGATATAGCAAGAGGGAACAAAAAAGCAATCGAACAGGACAGATTGATGTCTATCGCAAGAAAAGAGTTGGACTGGGCAGGACAAAAGAAATACGCTATCGATAAATGCGTTTTCGACAAAATCGACCAAGGAAAACCTTGCACAATGTGCGGTCAATACTGCTCAATGAAGATTTTTAAAGAGTATTTCTAGCGGATAAAAAACAAGCACAAACACCTCGCCCCTTGCGGGAGAGGGAAAAATTTCAATGCGAGAGATTTGTCTCAAGCATTAGAAATTTGGGTGAGGGGTAAGATTTGCAAGTTGCATATTACCCCTCACCCTGTTTTCTGATATTCGCAAGCTCACACCGAAAACAGACCTCTCCCGCAAGGGGCGAGGAAGGCGCTTATTTTTACAAAAATATAAAAGCTTAAAGCGTTCAGGGTATTTTACCCGAAGAGTTTTAAGCTTTTTCTTCTTATGAACCTGAAACATCTCACTATAAATAGCTTCAGGGTCGAGTACAAAATGAAAAATAGCAGCCAAAGCGGCTTGCCGCTGTTCAAATAAACATCTCTGTACGCCTGCACCTGCACAAAATACAAAATTGGTTTTTTGCCCGTTTGGACATAACTTTGCTCATGCAAACGCCAAGAAGTTAGCTCTTTATCTATATAATAAAATTTGTTTTTGTACGCCAAATGAATCCACAACCACCAGTCAAGAAGGGCATCGACTGGGGAATTGAAGTTTGCTGTTTTCAATATATTTGCTTCGACCATTACGCATGAAAAAGTCAAAATTCTGTTGTTAATATAAAAATCCTTGAACATATTTCTCGGAAAAGTCATTTTTGCCAAATCGCGCTGGGTTTTTTCAAAAATTCCACTTTGGAATTTTTCTCGTCCTTGCCACAAAAAATTTACCTTGTTAAAAATAAGTTTAACTTCAGGATTTTTTTCAATTATTTCAACTTTTTTTGAAAGATTATCAGGAGAAAAAACGTCATCGCTTTCTAGAAACGAAACCCAATCGCCTGTCGCATGGCTCAAAGCTAGTAAAATAGTTTCTTTCAAACCTTTATTTTTATCATTTTGGAATAATTTAATTCTACTGTCTTTTTCGCAGTACGACTTTATTATTTCAACAGAATTGTCGCTGCTGCAATCGTCCACGACAATAAGCTCCCAATCCTGATAAGACTGACTAATAACAGAATTAATCGCCTCTTCGATATATTGAGCATAATTATAACTCGCTGTAATAATAGATATTTTCATGGAAATGTTTCTAAACCTTTCAACTTTGAACCCTTATCCATTCAACCATTTTTAATACAATTTGTAAATATATTTGTGTTTTTTTCTTTATAGTAGTAAAATAAAGGAACATTTTTACAATTTAATTAACAAACAAATTGAGGAGCTTATATATGAAATTGCATATGCAAATACTTATTGCACTAGGACTTGGACTAAAACGCAACTGGCACATTTTCTTCGGACTTATTGCCGGGGTTGTTGTGGGTATATTTTTACACGGGCACGACAGTGCTTTTATCACCAAAATCCTTGTGTTCATTGGGCAAGTATTTATAAGACTCATCCAAATGGTAGTTATACCGTTGGTAATTTCGGCGATTATAATCGGGATTACGAGTATCGGCGACAACAAACAGCTTGGTAAATACGGTACAAAAATGATTCTTTATTATGGGATTATAACTACTATAGCTGTTGCACTTGGTGCATTTTTGGCTTTGACAATGAAACCGGGCGTCGGCGCGGCTCACTACATAAACGCGAATACGGCTACTTCAATTCAACAACAAGTTTCAACCAGTATTGAACAACAAAAAGGGAATGTGCTAAACATCTTCCTTAACTTTATACCTAAAAACCCTCTAGAATCAGTAGCTAAAGGCGATATGATTTCGATTATCGTTTTTGCGTTGATTTTTGCTGTGGCGCTTGCAAAAGTGGGCGAGATTAACCGCCCTGTCGTTTCATTCTTCGAATCGATTTTTGCAGCAACGATGAAGGTCACGGATTGGATAATGTACTTTGCGGCTCCTGGGGTTTTTGCCCTCACCGCGACGGCTGTGTCCACCTTTGGGGTAGACATCTTCCACAGTATTTCGAAATATCTGGCGGTGCTGGTGATAGGATTCGCTATCCAGTTCTGCGTCGTATATCCTGTATTCTTAAGAGTTTTCTCAAAAGTCCCTGTTCTTATGCTTTACGCCTCTATCGCTGAAGCTATGATGGTTGCTTTTGGTACTGCAAGTTCTTCTGCAACTTTGCCTTTGACAATCGCTTGTTGCGAAAAAAGAGGGATTTCACATAAAGTAGCAAGTTTCGTACTTCCGTTGGGAGCAACGTTGAATATGGACGGAACAGCTTTACTACAAACTGTAGCGGTAATTTTCTTGGCACAAGCATATAGCGTGCACTTGACTCCGTTCTTAATAATCCAAATCTGCTTCTTGGCAATGATTGCTTCAAGCACATGCGCTGGGATTCCTGGTGCAGGGCTTATCACAATCGCGCTTATTCTAAACGGTCTAGGCTTGAGCCCTGATCAGTTGGTTGCAGGTTTCGCTTTCTTGTTCACAATCGAAAGACTTACTGATATGATGAGAACAACAATCAACGTAACTTCTGACGCTGTTGTCGCGGCGGCGATTGCCGACAACGAGAATGAAATCAACTACGATTTGCTAAATAATCCTGAAGCATACAAAGAGATTATTTAAGGGAAATTATAATGACAAGATCAGAAAAAAAATTAGAATCAATTAAATCTTTAGGAAATACAAAAACTAATTATCCAACAGATTACGATCCTTCTGTTTTGGAGTGCTTTGACAATGTTCATCCTGAGAATGATTATATAGTGAACCTTTACGCTTATGAATTTAGTAGTTTGTGTCCAAAGACAGGGCAGCCTGATTTTGCAAAACTTTATATCAAATACATTCCAAATATTAAAATGGTTGAATCTAAAAGTTTGAAATTATACTTATTTAGCTTTAGAAATCACGGAGACTTTCACGAAGACTGTATAAATATGATTATGAAAGATTTGGTTAAGTTAATGAGTCCAAGATATTTTGAAATCACAGGAGTCTTTACTCCAAGAGGCGGAATTTCAATTATACCATTTGCCAATTATTCAAATGGAGAAGAAAAATACAACCAACTTAGAGATTCTAGAATTTTGGAAGCGTTGAAAGAAAAAACTCTGCCAAGCATTGGCTAACTGCAAAGGGTTTTAAAAATGACAACTAAAAACAAAGAAACCGGTGCAAAAGGCGAACTGTTAGCGCAAGAATACCTTGCGAAACAGGGCTATGAAATTGTTGAGACCAACAAAAGGTTTTCGCGGTTTTGCGAAATAGATATAATCGCCAAACACAAAGACACGCTAGTCTTTGTTGAGGTTAAGACACGTTCGTCGGATTTTTGCGGCTCACCATTAGAAGCAATTACCAAGACAAAATACGACAATATCAAAACTGGACTCTTCACCTATATGCAAGAATCCAAAACAAAGTACAAAAAATTCAGAATAGACGCCATCTCTGTGATTTTGAACCCCAGTATTAAAATCAGTCACCTGAAAAACATTTAATATTTTAATATAATAATTGTAAAGTTTTCTTGCGCCACTAGCAAAAAAAAGTTGCTTGTTTTTTTATACTAACTGTATAATTAAAAAAGTGTAGATGGGACGATAATGAAAAACAATAACGATTTTATATTACTGGACAAAGCAAACCTAAGAAGATTGAGTATCAACGATATTTCAATTCCTTTGCCTGATTTGAAAAACATTTTTGAATCAAAGGCAGTTGTAATTTCGAATTGGCTTGTCGACTGGATTGAAACCGATTTTAAAGCGGGAAGAATACAAGAAACCAACTTGATTCCTCAAAAAACAGAATTGGCATATCATTTGGGTGTAAGTATCGGGACCATGCAAAATGCGTTCAGATACGCCGAGGACAAAGGCTACGTGGAATCCAAACAGTGTATTGGCACAATGATTCGCAATTGGAAGAAGCCTGCCTCCACGGTGCGTAAATTGACGTCTAAGCGCGATATTTGCGTCGACTTAATCAAAAAATATCTTATTGAAAAGAAAATTAAAATCGGACAAAAACTTGTTTCTTCAAGAATTTTATCCGTAGCAATCGGCGCTTCTCCAAACACGACAAGGCTCGCGCTTGAAAATTTGTGTTCTATGGGAATTCTTGAACGCAACTCAGCTTCCGCGAACGAAGCGAACTGGGTGCTTAAAAACAACAACTTCTCATCTCCAAAAAGTAAGTTAGATATATCTGACAACGTTACGCTGGTAGAAAAAGTCGAAAAAGATTTGGAGAATTACATCTCAAAAAAATTAAAAGTCGGCGACAGGTTGCCTGTGCACGAAGAACTGTCTGCAGAACTCAAAGTAAGCATAAAAACAATCCACGACGCCTTGAAAACGCTGATTAAAAACGGGATTTTACTGCCACGACGTGGGCGTTACGGTACGACAGTAATCAAAATGCCAAACGAAAGTGCCCTTTCTCCTAAAAAAGAAACCTCTATTTTCGCTTCGGCTCAAGACACCGCTTTTTACAACTACGAAAAAACACAAAACCACATCAAAGCTCTAATCGCAAACAATTACGAAGTCGGCTCAAAATTGCCTTCGATAATGAATCTATCAAAAGAACTCGATTTAAGC
>Ga0302215_10002306_pt1 | contig 13179 bp, 8 predicted proteins | sample II_Fen_N3_1_FD_194580 | JGI IMG/M metagenome (GOLD analysis project Ga0302215, IMG submission 194580) | Peat permafrost microbial communities from Stordalen Mire near Abisko, Sweden - II_Fen_N3_1 | ecosystem: Environmental > Terrestrial > Soil > Wetlands > Permafrost | place: Sweden: Abisko... | reverse complement strand
CGAACCCAGGACCCCATCCTTAAAAGGGATGTGCTCTACCAACTGAGCTACTAGATCATCAAACTTTGTATTTCGCTTTTTTAGTACGTGTGATCCAGCTGGGATTCGAACCCAGGACCCCATCCTTAAAAGGGATGTGCTCTACCAACTGAGCTACTAGATCGTTTTTCAAAAGCGGATGCAAAGATACGTCTTTTTTTTAAAACTACAAATGGACAACCCAATAAATACCGGTTTATTTACTTCCCTTAAATTAATCGTCTGAATTAAAAACAGTTGAAACAATCAACAATCTAAAGTATATTCACTATTGTTTACTTTAAGAAGCATTTTATCCTTTTAGGAGTCCGAAAAAGAAGTTTCAGGTGCTATGTTTTTTCGAAGAAAGAATATGCAACATGGTAAATTATTGTATCTTTGCATGCAATCAACAAATTTAGTTTTGGACAGTTTAACGTTTATTCTTCTCACATTGCTTTTCTCCGCTTTCTTTTCAGGAATGGAGATTGCTTTTGTATCTTCCAACAAGCTGCGTTTTGAGTTGGACAAAAAGCAACGTAATCTAACCTCAGCCATTCTGTCCATTTTCTACCGGAATCCACAGCAATATATTTCCACCATGCTGGTTGGCAATAATATTTCGCTGGTTATCTACGGAATGCTCATGGCTGATGTAATGACGCCCTGGTTGAAACCAATCGGGAATCAGATTGCCATAACGTTCATACAAACTATTCTGGCCACTGTCATCGTGCTTTTTACCGGAGAATTTCTACCTAAAACCATTTTCCGGGTAAATCCAAACCTTTGGCTACGAGTTTTTTCGTGGCTGTTGCTATTCTTTTATATCATCATGTATCCGGTTTCGCGATTCAGCACGTGGTTATCCATTGGAGTTTTAAAACTTTTCGGTGTGAAAATCAGTCAGAATGTAAAGGAAAATGTGTTTTCACGCATTGATCTGAATTATTTATTGCAGGAAAGTTTTGATAATCCGGAAAGTGAGAAAGAGCTTGAAAATGAAGTGAAAATTTTCCAGAATGCGCTCGATTTTTCGAAAGTGCGGCTTCGCGATTGTTACGTGCCACGCACAGAAATCATTGCGCTTGACTTCGAAACCAGCGTGGAAGAACTGAAACAAACCTTTATTGAAACCGGTTTATCCAAAATTCCAATCTATAAAGGCGACATTGACAACATAATCGGCTATATTCATACTTCCGAAATGTTTGAACATCAACTTGACTGGAAGAAACAAATCAATCAGATTCCAATTGTGCCTGAAAATATGGCAGCGCAAAAGCTGATGAAACTTTTTATGCTGCAGAAGAAAAGTATAGCCGTGGTGGTTGATGAGTTTGGCGGAACTGCCGGAATAATCACGCTCGAAGACATTATGGAAGAAATCTTCGGTGAAATAGAAGACGAGCATGATAACCACGATTACATGGCCCAACAGACCAGTGAAAATGAATATTTATTTTCCGGTCGGCTCGAAGTAAAAACGGCAAACACGCGTTTTAATTTAAATATTCCCGAATCGGACGCTTACGAAACCATTGCCGGTTTCATTTTGCTAAATCATCAGCATTTTCCAAAACTGAATGAGGTTATCCGGATCAACAAGTATACCGTTAAATGCGTAAAAGTGACGAATAACAGGATAGAGTTGGTTAAATTCGCTATTGAAAATTGATTTCGGGCTGAATTTCAAAAAAGATTGTAAATCAAAAAAAGAAATTTTGTTCAAATTTTACACAAAATTTCGGAAATTGAAAAAGTATAAACTTTTTTTTTGTATATTCGTGCCCTCAAATTCACTAAAAAATTAAACAAGAAAATTACATATTAATTTCAAAAAATGGCAACATTAGAAAAGATCAGAAGCAAGGGAGTTTTACTGGTAGCAGTGGTGGGACTTGCATTATTAGCCTTTATTGTAGGCGATTTCCTGAAGGAAGGTTCGACCTTCTTTAACCAGTCGCGCGAGATAGTTGCGAAAATTGTAGGCGAGGACATTAACATCAAAGAGTACTCCGCTGCCATCGATCAAATGAGCGAAGTGTACAAAATCGAGACCGGGAAAACAGAATTACCGGAAGAAACTATGACTCAACTCCGTCAATCGGTATGGGAAAGCATGGTAAATGAGAAGATTTTGAATGCTGAAGCAAAAAAATTAGGTTTGGTTGTAAGTGCCGAAGAACTTTCCGACCGCCTCATTGGAAACAACATTCATCCAATGATTATGCAAAGACGTGTTTTTGCAGGTGAAAATGGTCAGTTTAGTAAAAAAGCCTTGATGCAATTTTACGAAAGTCTGGAACAGACTGCTTCGAACGAAGAAATGAAACAACAACTGGACAAAGCAAAAAGCTATTGGAAGTTCTGGGAAAAAACTGTGAAAACAAGTATTCTGCAGGAAAAATACAATGCACTTGTTTCGAAATCGGTGACTGCTAACAGTCTTGATGCTAAAATGAGTTATAAAGACAAGAAAACAAGTGTTGACGTGACTTACGTGGTTCAACCATATTTCCTGATTCCTGATTCTACTGTCAAAGTAAGCGATTCAGAAATTAAAGATCGTTATGCCAAACAAAAAGAACAATACAAACAGGACGCAAACTGCGCGTTGAGTTTTGTTGCTTTTGACATCAAACCATTGAAAGACGACTTCAAGGAAGCTGAAAACTGGATTAATAAATTAGTACCTGAATTTAAAACGACTGATGATATCATTGGTTTGGTTAATTCAAACTCTGATGTTATGTTTAATGCTCAGGGATATTCGTTGAAAACAGTACCTGCAAATTTGAAAGCATTTGCATTTGGTGGCAAAACAGGTGATGTTGTAGGACCAACATTTGAAAACAACACCTACACCATGGCTCGTATCGTTGAATCAGGCATTATGAAATCCGATTCAGTAAAATTACGCCATATCTTTTTAGTAACGAAAGACGCAGGCAAAACCGACAGCATTATTGCTGCCATTAAAGGTGGTGCTAATTTCGGAGAGTTGGCTAAGAAATATTCGGCTGTTCAGCAAACTGCTGCAAATGGTGGCGAAATAGGCTGGTTGCAGGATGGCGTTCAGGGAATTGATAAAGAAATCACAACCACAGCATTTACCAAATCAACAAACGAAATATTTACCATTAAAAATGCTCAGGGAGTTCAGATTATGCAGGTTATGGATAAAACCCCTGCCCGTCCGAGAGTAAAACTGGCTATTCTGGAACGTAAAGTTGTAGCAAGCAGCAAAACTTACAGCAAAATCTACAACGATGCCAAGGAATTTGCAACAGATTTGGATGCTGATAAATTTGAAAAGAAAGCAAAAGAAAAAGGATATGTAGTTCGTCAGGCTGCAGATATCATGCAGACAACCGATAAAATTGCCGACTTACCACAAACCAGCAGAAAAATTGTTCAATGGGTATTTAAAAGCGAAAAAGGAAAAGTATCGGATGTATTCGATTGCAATACAGTATTTGTGGTGGCTATGACTACCGAAGTAAATAAAAAAGGATACCGTTCGGTTGAAAAAGTAACCGACCAACTGAAAGCAGAAATCATTAAAGACAAGAAAGCTGATTTGATGATTAAGAATCTTTCCGCTCAACTGGCTAAAACTCCTACCCTCGAAGGTCTGGCAGTTTCGTTACATGACTCGGCAAAAGTTGCTCCGGCAGTTAACTTCGCTTCGTATCAGTTTGGCGCTGCAGGCATGGAGCCGGCGGTTATCGGAAAAGCATCAATTGCTCCTCTGGCAAAAGTTTCTGCACCAATTAAAGGAAACGCAGGAGTATACGTAATCAGCACTTCAAACAAAAAAGAAAATCCACAACCGTTTGATGCCAAAATGGAAATCATGCAATTGAATGGCAGAACAAGCTATTCATTGCCTTATATGATTATTCAGGATATGAAAGACAAAGCTGATATCGTTGATAACCGATTGAATTTCTTTTAATTTATTATAAAAGCTATTCTCTAAAATATTGAAAACGGGATGAGTAATTTCATTCCGTTTTCTTTTTTTCATTAAGTTTGCGTAACTTTGCGGAAAAGGAAAATAAGTTCTTATTCAGTAGTTGGTAGTGTAAACAAGTAATCAACCTGTCAACCAATTAACCGATTAACCATTTAACCAATCACTCAAAAAACAACCATGACTAAAATATCACTCATAGGCCAAACGCTGGAAGAACTGAAAACCATTGTTTTCGGTTTGGGAATGCCATCATTTACAGCCAAACAAATTTCGGAATGGCTCTACAAAAAACGTGCGTTCAGCATTGATGACATGAGCAATATTTCGGCAAAAAACAGAGCAATCCTGAGCGAAAAATATGAAGTAGGACGAACCCTGCCCGTACAGACTCAAGAGTCAACTGATGGAACCAAGAAATACCTGTTTAAAACCGAAGCGGGACATTTTATCGAATCGGTTTATATTCCCGAAGAAGACCGGGCAACGCTTTGTGTTTCGTCGCAGGTGGGATGTAAAATGGGATGCGTATTTTGCATGACCGGCAAACAGGGTTTTGTTGCACAACTTACAACCGCTGAGATACTGAATCAGGTATTATCCATTCCGGAGGCAGAAACACTGACTAATCTTGTTTTCATGGGTATGGGCGAACCGTTCGATAATACGCTGGCTATGCTTCGCTCTTTGGAAATTCTGACAGCCGACTACGGATACGCGTGGAGTCCGCGACGGATAACCGTTTCGTCTATTGGTCTGATTCCCGGCATGAAAGTATTCCTCGAAAAATCGAACTGCCATCTGGCCATCAGCCTGCACTCTCCGTTCACACAGGAACGCCTTCAGCTCATGCCGATAGAGAAAACATATCCTATTGCCAAAGTACTCGAAGAACTCCGCAAACACGATTTCAGCAAACAACGCCGGGTGTCGTTCGAATATATCTTATTTGATGGCGTCAATGACACGATGCGTCATGCGGTGGAACTGGTCAAAATTCTGAGAGGAATTGACTGCCGGGTGAATCTGATTCGGTTTCATGCCATTCCCGGAGTTGATCTGAAGACTTCAGGGATAGAGAAGATGACTTTTTTCCGGGATTATCTGACCAACAACGGGGTTACCGCAACCATTCGCCGCTCACGGGGTGAAGATATCTTTGCAGCCTGCGGCATGTTATCCACGGTTGAGAAAGAGAAGAAAGAGGCTCAGGCACAGGAAGAGGCTCAGGCCTGATTTTGAAATCCGGTTACTAAATTTACTTGTTTACTTTTTTATGAAACATTCACTCCAAATAATTCTGGTTGTTGCGCTGTTCATTTTTGGAGCGAACCGGACTACATACGCACAAAAGCATCCCGAAAACCAGATTTCAGATTCCCTTACGGCAATTGCCAACAGCTATACACGGGTCGGAAAAATTGCAGTCACCGAATTTTCAGTCAATCCGAAGACAAGCAGTATTCTGGTCAAAGCCAACGAACGGTTGAGTTACATGCCGTTTCGCCCCGATAATGTCACACGGATTTATAACGCCATCCGCACTGCTTTACCTTCAAAATATACAGGTTTTTCAATCACCTGCCAGATTGAAAACAAGAATATCGAGGATTTTATTCCAAACTTTTACCGGACGGGAAATACGGACAAGCACAGACAATTCGTACTTCCTGAAGGTTCAAAACCACTTGTCACCAATACTTCCCGCCCTTTCGATATTCTGAATGGCATGCAACACAAGAACATTGCACTCTGGCAAAGTCACGGTTTGTATTACGATCAGAAACTGGCCCGATGGGAATGGCAGCGCGCCCGCGTTTTTCAGATTGTGGAAGACCGCTACACCCAATCGTATGTGCTGCCCTTTCTGGTTCCCATGCTGGAAAATGCCGGGGCAACCGTTTTGCTTCCGCGCGAACGCGACACCCAACTGAATGAAGTTATCGTTGATAACGACATACGGAACACTGATTCGCGTTATCGCGAACGTAACGACCGGAAATCGTGGAAAACAGGTGAAGGAACCGGCTTTGCCAACACCAAAAAATTCTATGTTCAGGGTGAAAACCCATTTACGTTTGGCACGTATAGGATGATTCCTTCGGTTACCGGAGCAGAAGAATTGAGCCGTTCGGAATGGACACCCAACATTCCCGAAACAGGCACTTACGCGGTTTATATCTCCTACAAAACTGTTATAAACAGTGCTTCCGATGCACACTATACCGTTTTTCATAAAGGTGGAAAAAACGAATTCACCGTCAATCAAACCATGAATGGCGGTACGTGGCTTTACCTGGGAAAATTCAATTTCGAAAAAGGGAAAAACAGCGGTAAGGTAACGCTTACCAATTTCAGCGCCGAAGATGGCAAAGTGATTACCGCCGATGCCGTGAAATTCGGTGGCGGTATGGGAAACATTGCCCGGAATCCGAATGAAACCGGCTCCACTCCCAACATGAAAAGCTCCGATTCAACGGTTATTGCCATCGAACCTGTAAAACCCATCACGTTTTACGAACCCGAAATCAGCACGTATCCCCGATACGACGAAGGAGCGCGTTACTGGTTGCAATGGGCGGGAATACCGGATAGTATTTACAGCAAGAATCAGGGGAAAAATGATTATACCGACGACTTCCAGTCACGCGGTAATTGGGTCAATTACCTGGCCGGCAGCTCATCGGTTGCACCGGATATAAAAGGACTCGGCGTTCCGGTTGATCTAGCTCTGGCTTTTCACAGCGATGCCGGAACCACCATGAACGATTCCATTATCGGGACGCTGGGCATTTGCACCATTCAGAATTCCGAAGGAAAAAGCGTTTTCCGCAACGGCGTTTCGCGTTGGGCATCGCGCGACCTGACCGATGTAATTCAGACTCAGATTGTAAATGATATTCGTGTAAAGTATGCGCCCGAATGGACGCGACGTGGTTTGTGGAATAAATCCTACAGCGAATCACGGGTGCCGGAAGTTCCCACCATGTTGCTGGAAATTCTATCGCACCAGAATTTTGCCGATATGCGTTACGGTCTCGATCCGCGCTTCCGTTTTACGGTAAGCCGCGCCATCTACAAAGGCATGCTGAAGTATTTCTCTTCGGCTTACGGAACGGAATACGTTGTTCAGCCGCTTCCGGTTGGTCAGTTCGGTTGCCGTTTTCTGGAGAAAAACAAAGTTGAATTGCACTGGGTAGCCGTGAACGACAGCCTCGAACCTACAGCCGCAGCCGAAAGCTACGTGGTGTACACCCGCGTCGACGACGGTGGATTCGATAACGGAACGGTTGTAACCGGTAACAGAATTACGTTGTCGGTTCAACCCGGCAAACTGTACAGCTATAAAATTACGGCACTCAATAAAGGTGGTGAAAGCTTTCCTTCCGAAATTCTTTCCGCTTACCGGGCTCCGAACGAACGCGGCGAAGTTCTTATTGTAAACGGGTTTAACCGCCTGAGCGCGCCGGCTTCGTTTGCTATCGACAGCACGTATGCCGGATTTCTGAACGACGACGATGCCGGAGTTCCGTATCTGTCCGACATCAGTCTGGTGGGAAAACAATATGAATTTAAGCGCAACAGACCCTGGGTGAATGATGATGCTCCCGGATTTGGTGCCAGCCACGGGAACTATGAAACCACTGTGGTAGCCGGAAACACGTTCGACTATCCGTTTATTCACGGCAAAGCGATAAAAGCAGCGGGCTATTCGTTTGTTTCGTGCAGTGCGGAAGCAGTGATGCGGGGCGATGTTGATATGAACCAGTATAAAACCGTGGATCTGATTTTGGGTAAACAAAAGCAAACATTCATAGGAAATGCTAAAAAAGCGCCCGAATTTAAAACTTTTCCATTAGCTTTGCAGCAATCAATCCGGTTGTATTGTCAGAACGGAGGAAATTTACTGGTGAGCGGAGCTTTTCTTGCTTCTGATTTGTGCGACACCGATCATCCGTTACACGAAGATCGTTTGTTTCTCGAAAATATACTGAAATGCAAATTCCGGACCGGCAAAGCGAGTGTCAGCGGGAATGTAAAAATAGTGAGTTCGCCGTTCAAACCGTTTAAGAAAGGCGTATTGACGTATTTCGATCAGCTCAATCCGGTTTCGTATGCGGTAGAAGCGCCCGATGCCATTGAACCTGCTGATGCCTTTGGTTCTACCATTTGCCGGTATGCCGAAGATAATTTAAGTGCGGCAGTGGCCTATTCGGGAAGTTATAAAATTTGCGCATTCGGTTTCCCGCTCGAAACCATCAAGTCGGAGAAAGAACGCGGGAACCTGATTGAATCGGTGCTTTCATTTTTTACATCTAAATAAAGTTATTGAGTTATTAACAGGACTAATACACCTTTACACATGGAAAAAGATAAAATAATTATTGGCATAACGCACGGAGACATTAATGGAATCGGGTACGAAGTGATTCTGAAAACCATGGCCGATCCGCGCATGCTCGAAACATTTATTCCGGTTATCTACGGTTCGCACAAGGCGGCTGCTTATCACCGCAAAGGACTCGACCTGCAGGGACTGAACCTGAATATCGTGAATTCGATTGAAGAAATTAATTACAAACGGGTCAATATTATTAACTGTACCGACGACGATATCAAGGTGGAACTCGGAACATCCACCGAAGAAGCCGGCAAAGCAGCATTCGAAGCATTGGAACGCGCCACCGAAGATTTAAAGAAAGGCGCTTTGCAAGCCCTAGTTACTGCACCGATCAATAAAAAGAATATCCAGTCGCCCGGTTTTCATTTTCCGGGACACACCGAATACCTCGAAAAGAAGTTCGGGTCCAACACACCCGCGCTGATGATGCTGATAAACGACGTGATGCGGGTAGCCGTGGTTACCGGACATATTCCCGTGAAGATTGTGGCCGATGAGATTACACAAAAACTGATTCTCGAAAAGCTGATTGTGCTGAACAACTCGCTTAAAAAAGATTTCTCCATCGTGCGTCCGCGCATTGCCGTATTGGGACTGAATCCGCATGCCGGCGATGACGGTTTGCTGGGCGAAGAAGAACAAACCACCATTATTCCGGCCATGCGCGAAGCCGAAAAACTGGGAATTATCTGCGTGGGACCGTATCCTGCCGATGGTTTCTTCGGTTCGGGAAACTTCAATAAGTTTGATGCCGTGCTGGCCATGTATCACGATCAGGGACTTATTCCATTTAAAACCGTTTCAATGGAAAGCGGCGTGAATTTCACTGCCGGTCTGTCCGTTATCCGCACGTCACCGGCTCACGGCACGGCGTACGACCTGGCCGGGAAAAATCTGGCTTCGGAAGATTCGTTCCGTCAGGCTTTGTATTTGGCTTATGATATTTATCAGAACCGGATCTGGAATCAGGAAATTGCCGAAAACCCACTCAAAACGGAATTAAGAACCGAACGGGCAGGAAGAGTGGAATAGTTGACCCCTAAATCCCCTAAAGGGGACTTCAAGAATAAATTCTCAGAAAAGACGATGTGTTTGCATCGTCTTTTCTGTTTTTATTACCAACTCCTGATGCTATCTAAATAAATTAACTATATTTGCAAAACGAAATTCCCTGAACAAAAAAAGTCGAATCCTTATGAAGAAATTAGTTATTCTTATTGTATCTGTTTTGAGTTACACCATGCTTCCGGCGCAGCAAGCCGGTATGGATACCGTTTATCTGAACAAAGCGGGGAAGGTAACGGTCAAAGAATATTCCGCGTATTACAGGGTTTGCAACCTGAACCGGGAAAATAAATTGCCGGAAGGAGCTTTTATTGATTATTACACAGGAACAACGAACAAATTCTCCAGCGGAAGTTATCTCTCGAAAATGAGAACCGGAGAGTTTTCTGTCTACGGGAAAGATGGAACCCGGGAATATGCCATTACGTATAAAAACAAGGCCATCGACACCATTTCGTTTTTCCAAAAAGATGGAGTACATATCCGGTTAAAGCTGGTTACGGAGGGTAAGGCCATTAAAATCTGCGAATGGAACGATGAAAAAAACGGAACATTAATTCCTGCAGGCACAGGCAAACTGGACTTTACATATTCCGGTTATCAGTTTAAAGGATCGATAAAGAATTATTTTATCCGCGGTGACTGGCAAATCAAAACGCCTGATTATGAATTAAAGGAAACATACGAAAACGGATTTTTTAGTTCAGGAGCACAAAAAATCAATAAAGAAACGGTGAAGACCTATTCATCTCAACTGGTTTTGTTATTAATCAACGGCATTTATTTCTACAATGCCGAAGAACTGTTGATCTCGGATCTTTACCGAAAAAGAGATTATCCTGAATTGAATAAATTATTCAGCCGGAGTTTGGATAAGTTTCCGCTATCTGGAGGTGTTTGGGAGATTGTGGAAGCAATGCCAGGTTTTCCGGGGGGCACAGAAAATCTGACACGGTATATAAATTCAAGATTTGTGTATCCGAAGCTGGCACAGAAGAATAAAATAAAAGGAACAGTGATTGTAAGTTTTACCATCGACAAAGAAGGACAAGCCACAAATCCTGTTATTGTACAAGGGCTGGGATATGGCTGCGATGAAGTTGTGTTGGATATGATAAAGTATATGCCCGACTGGTCACCCGGAATACAAAACGGCAAACCGGTTCCGGTAAAAAATAAACTTCCTGTTCAGTTCCAATAAATCCTTATCCCTTTGTTGAGCGTATTTTCAAATTGTTCGGCGAAGGATCTGCCGTCGTCGTCGAGCTAAAAAGAAAGCTTTTCTTTCCTGAATTGGAAAAGAAAGAGATGAATAAATATAGATTACAAGGCAATGCCTTGTTTCTAACCCGACGCAGTCTGGAGACTACGCCGAACAGTGACAGAACAGAACAATAAAAAATAAAGTCATGAATTCTTATCTAAAAATTATTCTTTCTACAATTACATTATTAATGTTATTGTCTTGTAACTATAATGCTGACAAAAGGTCTAATATACAGAATGAGAATGCTGCATTTAAAAGACAGAAGTACGTTAATGAAAATGTGTCCTTTGCTGATCAATTAAGTAAGAACAGGGAATGTATGACAGATTCACAGCGAGTAAATCTTCTAGTAACTGGAGATTTCTTCGAATCAAAATCTTCAAAAGTTGATGACTATATACTGTATTTCAATTATTTGTTAGATCATTCATACGAGGAATTAGATGAAGCAATCACGCAATATACATATAGTATGTTTACGAATTATCCAAGCAAGTTTATCGAATTAGATTATTATAGGTTATCTTTAAATAAGAAAGAGATGGAAGATATATTGCGTAAAATAACTATACTGTTATCTTCTGAATTAATATTTAGAGATTCCATTGCAAATACAAGTGAAGCAGATTTTGCTAAGATGTTCCCTTATTTAAAAGAGCATAATTGCATTAAATATTTCACTAGAATGAAGGTTGAATATATACATAAATAAATCCTTTGCTTTCCCCCTCATTATCCTAATTGAGTAATGACCGGAACGAATTGAGAACAAAACCATCGAAATACAAACCAAATGAAAAAAACAAATAAAATAATTCTTTTTATTGTAGTCGTTTTCGTTGTTGTAATTTGTTCGAGAATGAATTTAAATCTTCGAAACACCTTGAAGATGTCACATAGTATAGAAGCACCTAAAAGTGTTTATAGCTTTATTAAAGAAAATATTAAAATTGATTCCTATTATCATGATAAAGCAATACTGGTTTCTTTTGAATTAGATAGTACAGTTATTAAGTCTGCAGATGAAACTATATTTCAATTTAATAGTTTCGGGAGATTGATATTATACAAGCATATAAATGGTCAGATTTCTAAATTGCTAATAGGAAAAGATGTTAGAGACTTTAATTTTATTGATGATTTCGATGCACCGGGGTATGATTTTGTAATTGACGCAAATAAATTACGATAGCTCCCCCCTCCCCAAAATTTTCCCAATAAATTGATAAATCAATTAAAATCTATATTTTTGCAATTCGAAAAGAAATCAATTATGCAACTTAAGTTCCGGATACTACTCCCTCTTTTTCTGTTAAGTCTGGCGGGTTGCTCTTTTATCCCCAACGAGCTGAAAACGGCCGAAAGTCTGATTGAAACCGCACCCGATTCCGCCCTGCATATTCTCCGGCACCTGTCGCCCACGCTGTATAAATCCGACCAGACCCGTGCGCTCTACGGACTGTTGCTTATCCGGACACTCGACAAAAAACATCTGCCCCTTAAGCCCGATTCATTGCTGGATTATTCCCTCAGCTACTACGAAAAACATCCGGACGGCAACTATTTGGCTTATGCTTATTTACTTAATGGCCGAAAGTTCTATTACGAATCAAACTATGAAAAGTCAATAACTAATTTACTTAAAGCACGGGATGAAGTAAAAGACACCACCGATTACCTGTTGCTTGGACGTATATGTACCGACATGGCGAGGGTATGCTTCATGCAGAAAGATTATAATTTTTCCAAAAGTAAGTTTCAGGAGGGTATCCGTTATTTTCTGAAAGGAAATCATCAGTATCAGTATTTTTATACTATGATTGAAATTGGAAGGTTTTATGCTTATAACAAAGATTTAAAATCTGCTCTTTCGTGTTTTAGAAAAATAAATCAGTTGGCTACCGATTCGGTTAAGAAGGGCGATTTGCTTGAGGAGTTAGCATACGCTTTCTACAAAAACAACAATCTCGATTCCGCCTTGTATTATTATCGTAAAGTAATGAAGTATCCATTTGATGACTTTAGCCGACCTATTACGTACATGGAAATTGCCAATGCCTATTTTGATTCACGCAACTATGATTCGGCTCAATATTATGCTTCAAATGCCTTCAAATACAAGCCTGAGTTGAGAACACAGCGCGAATGTCATCGCATTCTTGCTAATATAGGGTATCTGAATGGAGATAAAAGGGCTTTGTTAGTTCACATGAATCAATATGTTTACCTGGGCGATTCGCTGCGCAAAATTGAATCACAGACTAAAGGCAGCGTGTTGGAGACATTACATACCTCCAAAAAAGAAGCAACTAAAAGCAAAAATATGGCCTGGTTCATGGCTTGTGTGGCAATATTCATTTTGACAGGCACTTATTTGATTACCCGTTTTGTTATTCGCAAAACAAAAAAAGAAAAAAAACAGATACAGAAAACTAATTTACAGCAAAA
>Ga0302215_10002303_pt1 | contig 13187 bp, 8 predicted proteins | sample II_Fen_N3_1_FD_194580 | JGI IMG/M metagenome (GOLD analysis project Ga0302215, IMG submission 194580) | Peat permafrost microbial communities from Stordalen Mire near Abisko, Sweden - II_Fen_N3_1 | ecosystem: Environmental > Terrestrial > Soil > Wetlands > Permafrost | place: Sweden: Abisko... | reverse complement strand
GTTATCAGATTCTCAACCATCCATGTTTGTGTGCCAATAGTGATAGAATGATATATATTGCCATCTTTGTCCTGTATAATTTTCTCTCCTTTTGCAGTTGTAAAACTTTGCTCATTCCCATACTTGGTTCCTTTATTGTTGGTTGCATAAGCTCGAACATAGTACTTCGTTTCCGGGTCTAAACTTTCTATCGAACTGCTAAAGTTACCGGTTCCAGTTCCATCGGACGTAATATTATTTGCAATTGTGGGATATTGTGATGTATTCCAACAAATTCCACGTGCTAAAATAGATGAACCACCATCCGAAGATATATTTCCTCCACAAATTACACTTGAAGTTGTAATTGAACTTACGTCAGAAGTCTTCAAAATCGGAAGTCCATCATTATTCACGATATTTCCTTCATTACAACATACAGTTGTGAGCAAAATACAGATCAGACTGAATATTCCAGAATACTTTTTCATATTTTATTATTTATGTTTTTATCGACTTTCTGGATAGGTTTCTACTAATACTTCACAGCAAATTTTTAAAATACTTCCTTCCATCTCATTATTACTCAGCAATATTATTGGATATTAAAAATGTCAGGATAAATAAGATCAATTTTAAATCGTATTTATGATGGGCATATTAAACAAGTCTAACGATTACCTTTCCCTCCACATGATGGACATATTTTACAACCATGGCAATGAGTAGGTGACATCATTTTTCCACATCCATCACACCATTTCTGTGAGGTGTTCCCATAAGCAGCTACAGAGCCATCAACAAACCCGGTACCGTTACACATACTGCACTTGGTTGTAGATTTTTGATAGGTGGAATTGCTTGGATTATATTGTGAACTTGATGACCCACTATAAGTTGGAATATTTGTCCCTATTTGATTCCCTAAAATGGAATTTATATATGCTAAGCGTTGATTACCTGATTCGTATCCCAAATGCGAAGCTTTTGAATAGAGATCAACTGTTTGTAACCTAAGTTTTAGAACTGCTTGCTGTGTTTGTTGATATAAAAATAACGCAAAAGAATTGTCATAATCTAAACCTTGGGATATCGCCATCATCTGAGTCATTTGTGATTGAGTATACAACTGATTTGACTGTTTCTCTTCAATATATGATTCTTTCCAACAACAATCTCCTAATATTATTAATGCTGAACCATCTTTCGTGTTTTCGAATTGTTTAATGTAAGAAATAGCTTTTTTGAATTCACCATTTTCATAAAGACTTTTGAGTTCATTCGTTGTTACTTGATCATTACTCTGAGCCAATACCTTTTGGCTCATTAAAATACATATTAATGTGATTAAAAACAAAAATGCCTGAGTGCTGCCTCTCATAACATGGGCAAAGAAAAGTGTTATTCGTTTTTTCATATTCGATTTCTATTTATTGTTGTGTTGATTACTTAATCAAATCGTCTTCAGAAGATATACTTTCAGCAAAAATTTTACTCAAAAGTTTATATTGAGCTTCATGGGCTTTTTTGACGATTAAAATCAACCTGTCTGCATTTTCCGAAATAAATTTTTTGTATTGATTGGCATTTATCTCAAGCTCATTGCATCTTCGAACATTTTCAACCCACTTAACAATATCATTGTAGTTCCAGTGATAATATCCCAACAGCCGTATCACTTTATCTTTACCGATATTATCTATTATGGAGTCTACTTTATTTTCAATAGTTTGAATAATTAAACTAAGTTCATCACCACTAATACTTTTTTTAAATACTACATCTCCAAATTGTTCAAGAAAAATAAGAAGTATTTCTCCATTATCTTCTTTATTCTCCAATCGTTGAGCCTGAACAAGTCTTTTCTTAAAAGATTCTTTATTAAGTGTCAGTATAGATAATTCTAACAAAGCAAAAATAGCATCAGCTCCATTATCATCTTCAATTTTGTCAAAGTTAGCATAGTATAAATCAGCTAATTGTTGATCTGCCTTTATAGCGCCATCATAATCATTCTTGTCATAATATGCAATAGAAATTTTCCTGTAACACTCTGATAGAATTTTATATGTAGCTTCGTCATACGATTCAGCATTATAATATTGCTTCAGTATCTTTGCAGCCTCATGGTAATTTAAAATAGCCTCATCAAAATACTTTTTTCCGCTATTAGCAACCCCACGCCAAAATAACAATTCACCTTTGCGATATTTACAGTTATCTTTATTTAATCAACTACGATCTTCAGTGCAACTTTTTTTACAAATCAATCCTTCATCAATATAGCCAATGGCTAATGAGTATTGCTTCTTTTTGATACTTATTTGTGCATTATGTAAGCAATTGTTTTTAGGAAGTAAGTTGCTGTTTATTTTTACATTTATTCCATTAGCATTCATGGCATATCCTGCAAAATCGTAATATACAGTTTCAGCACTTATACCAAAAACTAAAGAAAGTTCCTGTCTTAATTTTTCTTTATCCTCTTTGTGAATGATTATTTTTTTGAATTGTAGTTTTGCATCGAGACCAGATTCATCCTCCTTTTCAATCAATTTTTCATCTGCTTTGTCTTTAGGAAAAGCGGGTAGTCCAAACAAAAAAACACTATCTTGTTTTATAATTCGGTTATTTAGTTTAGTAGGCTCCCACAACCAAAAGCAAGGCTCAACCTTGTGTTGCTTTGCTTCAAAGTTAGATTCGGTATTGGTCAATATCTTGTAAATAGAGCATTCATCAGACTCCTGATTATAGTATGATATTCTAGCAAAATTATTTCTGTTATCCAAGTCGAGCCATATTACTTTTCCATCAGTATCCTGACTTACTGTTTCTATATTGATTTCAGTCCTGTCATTTTTGTAATTTTCTTTATGCGGTATAGGTTCAGTAGCAAACCATAAAGCAACTAAGAAATTAGTACTGAAATCGGTCAAACATGTTGCACCTCCATAATGCTGAATTTCAGCGAGTATTTCCAAATCACTCAATTGTGAACCGGACTCAAGTCCTCCATAACCAAACTTTCTGGCGGTTTCAATCAAATTAATATGATAGCGAATAAAATCAGCTTGCTTATTACTACCCTCTCTCCTAAGTCGTCTTCCAGCACTTGATGCAACACTCCAGTTAGCATTGGGAATTCCTCTGAAAATAAAACGTCCTTCAATTTGATTAAGAACACCCTGCTTTTCGTAAAACTTAGCAAGGTAATAGGATACATTTCTAATTTCTTGTTTTTCTGGCTCCATATATTTATTCCATCTGTTATTTATAATTAGCGTAGCAACGAGGGGTTTTCCTTATTTCCTATTTATAGCTAAAATTTATCACCAATAGCTTATTTCTCGGTTAATTATCGAAACATATACTTCAACACTCCCGTAGTTAGTTTTTAAAATTTCAATACATTGTGTCCAGTTTCCATTTTCATCATTTGAGATATAAAAATATGATGCTGTCTCAGTATAGTTATCGCGTGTATCGATATACTTATTTTCTATCAAATTCCCATTTTTATCATATTTAAAATAATGAATTTCGTCACCTCTTTGAGTGGTTGAATAAAGATGAAAGGGAGAATCTCTCACATATTCTATACTGTCTGATAAATAAGGAACAAAGTTGTTATTATTTTGCTCATAGTAATCTCGTACCAATTTCTCGGGCAATCCATTATCTGAAAATTTCAAAGAAGATTTCCAATAACCAACTGGATAAAAAGCTTTATTTACTATCAATTCATTATTAGGGAATAAACCGTTATAAAATGAAGAGATCGTATAATAATTATTATTGTATGTATCAATCTTAGTTCTTATTGAGTCGGAGGAAATAGATATATCAAAAGATTTTTCATAACGTTGATTACTTTTTATTCCAGTTAACCCCTTTACCCATATTCCCTCTTCATAAGAATCTCCAGGATCATAGAAAGAAGACCCACCAGTATCAGACACCCAGTAAGTATTTGGCCAATGATTAAATCCGGTGCGTCTATTATAGGAATCGCCTATGTGATAATACTTGTCATGATTTCCATAAGTAAATGTATAGCTCACCATGTCATCGTGATTAAAACTAGTTACTAATGAATTTACGCAGTCACAACTTGTTGTTGTACTTATCCTATTCAGATTATCGTAAGTTAATGATAATGAATCGGCATTACTTGACACATATGAAGTAAGAAATCCTAAATTGTTGAAACGATAAATATATGTTGATGGCCATTTCTCTTGTCGTCTGACTTTCATCTCTTTTACTTTTCCTCTTAATTGATACCAACGCCAATGAGTATCATCCCAAAAGTTTTTTGTCTTATCATAACTATATTCAGGAATCTCTTTGCTGTCCACAAATTCAAAGTTTGTAGTTTTATTCTGAGTAGGTATATCAGTAACGATAGTATTGAAATTGGCCGAATACCCTTTATAGAGTAATTGATCACCTGCTGTGAAAAACATATAAGTAACACCACCAATATTTTTACTTTTTTGTATTATTGTAGAGGTAGCCTGCTCATTTCCGGTATATGAAATTTCCGGTTTTGTTTCTAAACTGGAATAACTTATCAATTTAGAAGAATAAGAAAATCCTGATCCATTTATTTTAATTATAAATGCTCCTTTTGGTAATGCTACTTGAAATATATTTCGCCCTTCTTGCAAATTACATATACTTCCTTCTATCTTCCTGCCGTCAATACTATAAGCATTCAGCTGCGTAACACCGGCTTCATTTGCAATGAATGAAACTGTGTATTTTCCAGTCACTCTACTTGGATAAATAAGTATAGATTTATCGGGTGTATTTATTTGTTCAATAGCAGTTTTGGCATCCGATAAATTCAAAATGTTTCCGGCAGGAACTGTTACTGTTGTTCCTTTTGTAAGATTCTGTACAATCACACTGTCAACAGTTGTACCTGCACCTGTTCCTGTAAAGGTGATTGTGTAATTTATAGCAGATAATTTCAATGGTACAAAACCTAGAAATAGTATTGCTATAACTAAATGCTGGATGTAAAATTTTATTTTCATATACTTATCATTTTTTTTGCCTACTCTCACGCTTTCGGCTTCCGCTTCTTTCTCAAATAAAAAAAAATCCTGACAGGCCTCTCAACCTGTCAGGATATTCAATTATTTTATAAACCCTTCTCCTCCGATGTTTCATTACCGGGCAGGTCGGTGGCAAGCACTACTATTTTGTCTCCGTCCAGTGAAGCATTATCAGCGGTAGCTGTATAAACCCACTCCACGCCATTAGCAGATTGTACAGCAAGTCCATGTTCCACTTCCGAACCATCAGCATTATAAATAGCCACGCTTACTCCGGTAACTTTAAAGTCGTCGGTAGCTTTTACGGTAATGGTATCGCCTGTCTTACCTGTGTATTTGCTTACATTTATCTCCTTTATTTCTGGAGCGTGGAAGAAATCAGCCACAGCTACATTATAAGCTGTTTGACCACCTGTTGTAGCATCATCATACGCTGCCTTCTTTGTCGGATCGGCAATTGATGTCTTTGCATACAAAATCGCTTCCTGAAACCTACCTTGATGCTGTTTTTGCGTTTCTGTAGGCTCACCGGTTCTTTCTTTAGGTTTTGCCGATACAAACGTTTTTCCACCACGATTGCGAAACACAATCATATCACCTACTAACCCGGCTAATCCGTGTGTTAGCACATTGTTTTTTGATTCTGCCATAAGTACAATAATTTTAAATTAAGATTATATTTAATTAAACTCCGATAAATTCAATCAATAACAGTTCTATTTAATGTAAATTGTTGGTTCAATAATAGTGGCTTTATCCTATACTTATCTTATACTTATCCTATACTCAATTAACCATTCCTATTTGTCTAATTTTAACTCCGCTTTGAAGTCATTTATACCCTTCTATTTCGTTGGCACAGCCAATTCGTTTTCTCAAAAATGTAGCGTACCCTAAATGTTATTTCAGCTATCTCCTGTGTTTAATATATCATTTTTGCTTATTAAGAATCGTCAGACAATCACATAAAAATTAACGCCACAAAGATATATTTCTTTGGGCGTTAATGAATGTGTAAATCGTAAATAGTCTGTACAAATGATAACAAATCAATGTTCAAATCGTAAATCATGTCTAAATTTACGATCCTATACTGCCATTTTGTTTGTTTGCGTATTGGTCATTGTCTCTCTGAAACGACCTGGGGTTGTACCTTCAATCTCTTTGAAAACCCGTATAAACGAGTGCAAGGATCCAAATCCGACCTCACTAGAAATATGTTCGAGGCAAAGCTTATTGCATGATTCATCCATCAGTATTTTTTTAGCTGCTTCAACCCTGTATCGGTTTACAAAGGTGCTAAACGAACATGCAAATTCCTGATTGATAAAAGTAGAGATATACGTGCGGTTAGTACTCAACATGGTGACTACATCAGTTATTTTCAATTCTTTCTGTTTGTAGATTTGCTCCTTTTCAAACAATGTAAGTAGCTGTGTCTTTATTTTAGAATTGCTTTCAGCTTTCACTTCTTTTTCGGGAACGAGTTGAATTTCCTTCTCAAACAATTCAATGCTGTGGTTTTGCATGTAACCAAGATATCCTAAGCCGAACAAAAAAACACTATAGGCAATACATGCAAAAAGCAACATAATAGGCCATTTATCAAAAAATGATCTTCCCATAAAATTGGTATAAACGGTAAAAACAGAACTCCCAACAAATGAGTATAAAATCAGTTTATGCCACTCAAGTGTCTTATCTTCGAGATTGGAGTAGTAGTTAGCAATATTTTCGTTGTATTTTGAAATATGAGCCCTTATTTTCACGAATGCAAAAACGATTTGAATAAAATAAATAACTTGCAGCGTATAACACAATATCAGTTGGATTTTAATCAACATCGGTGCATTCTCCATTCGTCCATCTCCATATAGATAATCGTTTACATAAACAGCCCTTAGGTGTTTGGACATAAATGAATAAGTCACTATAGCGGCAATAAGCATGAGAAATGCCGGAATGAGATGCTTCATGTCTTTGAACCCTATCCTTGGCTGGAATGTCAGCAGTTTGATGTACCAATAATAGATGGGAAAAATAGAAAGTGAGGCGAATATAAACACCAAATCAAAATAGAGGTAAATTTCTTTCCAATGATTGAAATACACAACATGAGAGAGAAATATCATAAACACAGCAAACATAAAAATGCCCAAAAAGAATCGCGCCTTATTGGCTCTCGAAGACACTAATAAAATGAGTGCCCACATGATTGAGACATAAGTCGGAGCTTGAATCGATAAATTCTGTATCATTTTTAAAATATTGATAAGATATTCGGGCGCAAATTTAGTAAATTATAGATAATTAACCCAAACAAATGCCAATTATTTTTTAGATATTTTTGATATTATGGTAGTAATGTTTCAGTAGTACGAATTTATTCAACTGCTGACAGGGACTTTGTCTACTGTCTGAATTGGCAACCCTGTCAGCAGTCGAAGACTCTGACAGCGGTTGATCATAAACCACAATGCTCAACTAGCAAAAAGAGCCTGTTCAATTACGAACAAGCTCTTTTCTTACTTCTTTAGGAGTATTTCTTACTTCCTTACTATTTACTTTCCACAGGCTTCACTGTTTCATCTGGTGTTACATCTGCAGGCATATCATCAGGTAAATCCTGACTTTCTTCAATGCCAACAACCGAATCAACTGCTGTTGTATCCTTACGCAAATAAGTATGGCAGGAATAATCTTTCGTAATTTTCTCTTTTGGTTTTGTGGGGAATTTACCACGGTACTGTTTCAAACTTTCGTCTTTAAGCACTTTCTCCATAAATGATCCGAAAATTGGTAAAGCTGTGCGACTACCCTGACCGAGTTCTCCCGTACGGAAATGCACACTGCGATGCTCACCACCAACCCATGCTCCACCAACTAATTTAGGAGTCACACCAATAAACCAGGCATCTGAGTGGTTCGATGATGTTCCTGTTTTGCCACCGAAATCCGTATCGTAATGGAATAAATCCCAGCTCCACAAAGCTTGTGACGTTCCACCCGGTTCTGTCATACCACCCTTTAGCATTTCTGTCATAAGGAAAGCTGTTTCATAAGGAATCACACGACGTTGTTCCGTTTTAGCCTGATATACAACGTTACCATCTTTATCTTCTATGCGTGTTACCAAAATTGGGTCGTGATAATTACCTTCGTTTACAACTGTTGCAAAAGAGTTTACAAGTTCAAGTAAAGACACATCTGATGAACCTAAACATGTTGATGGTTGATTCTCTAAAGGTGTTTTAATTCCCAACAAATGAGCATATTTGATTATTTCCGGTATTCCAACTTGTTGTGAAACCTGCACGGCAATTGTATTAATTGATTGAGCAAAAGCATTTTTCAATGAAACAGGATAACCCAAGCAATAGCCGTTGGCATTTCGTGGATTCCATGATTTCTTTGCACCTTTTTCGTCATAAGTCCAGGTTACCGGCTTATCTGTCATCATATCACAAGGCGACATACCGTTCATAAATGCTGCCGTATAATCGAACAGTTTAAAGGTTGATCCGGGTTGCCGTTTCGACTGCGCTACTTTATCGTATTGCCAGTATTTAAAATTAATATCGCCGACCCAGGCTTTCACTTCACCTGTTTCTGATTCCATTGCCACAAAGCTACTGTGCATAAAGTGATTCATATAACGAATAGAATCCATTACACTTAGCGTAGTATCTTTTTCGCCCCGCTTATAATCAAACACCTTCGTGCGATGAGGCTTATTTAAAAAGTAAGTAATCGAATCCGGTTTGTTGGCATATCGTTTAGATAAAGAAGCATAGAAGCTTGTTTTCCGGGCAATATCTTCAACGAAATTCACAATATCCTTGTGATTCTCGTCCTGCCATGGGTTCTGTCCACGCCAATGATCGAAGAATTTCTTCTGCAATATGCGCATTTGCTTATTCACCGATTCTTCAGCGTATTTTTGCATGCGCGAATCTATTGTAACATAGATTTTAAAACCATCAGAATAAATATCATAACCATTCTCCTTTTCCCACTCTTGCAGGTATTTGTCAAGATATGCCCGGAAGTGAAGCGCTTCTCCTTCAAAGCTTTCCTCCACATTAAAATTGAGTTGAATAGGAATCTTTTTCAAGGAATCACACATATGTTGTGATATGACTTTATGCAAAACAAGATTTTCAAGTACAACATTACGACGCTCCATAGAACGTTTTGGGTGAGAAATAGGGCTATATGTGGTAGTAGCCTTAAGCAAACCAACCAAAGTAGCCGATTGCTCGTAATTCAGTTTAGCAGGTGTTGTATTAAAGAATGTTTTGGCAGCTGTATGAATTCCGTAGGCATTACTTCCAAAATCAACTGTGTTGAAATACATTTTCAGAATATCCTGTTTGTTATAGAAAATCTCAATTTTTACAGCGGTGGTCCACTCCTTGGTTTTCATAATAATCAATTTCAAACCGGGAATGTATCCAAATAAGCCGGTAGAGTATTGATTTCGGGTTTTGTACATATTCTTCACCAACTGCTGAGTAATGGTACTTGCGCCACGACTGCGACCTTTTGTCATATCCTTCATGGCAGCCACAACACCCTGAAAATCGATTCCAAAATGATGATAGAAACGTTCGTCCTCGGTGCTGATAAGCGTTTTGATAAGTATGGGAGAGATTTCCTTATAGCTAACGGGAGTACGGTTTTCGTGATAATATTTTCCAATAATTGCGTTATCGGATGAAATAATTTCGGATGCCTGACTTTGTTCCGGATTACTGATACTCCGTAAACTTGGCGATTTCCCAAACAACCAAAGGAAATTGATATCTACAACAAAGAGATAGATTAGAAATAAAACGATTGTGGTAAGAAAGGCATTTCCGATTTTGCGATACCAAACAAGTCCCTTGAAACGTTGATATCTGACTTTACGCCATGCAATAAATTTGTTCCACCAGACTTTGATAAACTCCCATATGATTGGAAGTTGTACCAAGAATTTAGTCCACCAGACTTTAATAAATTCTACGAGACCCGAAAGCTGCGTATTATCTTTTTTCCCCATCATGTTTTCCTGATTTTAAATACAAAGTTACAGTAAAAGATGAAATTTTGTATCAATTTTATCATTTTACAACAAGAAACTTATACAATTCATAATTCGCAATTCATAATTCACAATTTTTCAGATAGTTGGAGATAATTTCGCAAACAGTCTAGAACAAGAAAGCCTGATTTACATTCAGCAAATCAGACTTTCTACGCACATTTATCTTTGTTATGAAATCTTACAAGCCAAATTCAGCTTTAATTTCAGTCACTTTATCTGTTTTTTCCCAGGTAAAAAGTTCAACTGTACAGTTAATCTCCTTACCATTACCATCTTTAAACGATTTGGTAACTTCAACCGGCGTACGACCAACATGACCATAAGAAGCAGTTTCTTCGTAAATAGGATAGCGCAACTTCAAACGTTCTTCAATAGCTTTTGGACGCATATCGAACAATTTCTCAATTTTGGCAGCAATTTCGCCATCGTTAAGTTGTACCTGAGCCGTTCCGTACGTATTTACGTACAAGTTCATTGGTTTTGCAACACCAATTGCATAAGCCACTTGTACCAACACTTCGTTAGCAAGACCGGCAGCAACAATATTTTTTGCAATATGACGAGCAGCATAAGCAGCCGAACGGTCAACCTTCGAAGGATCTTTACCCGAGAAAGCACCGCCACCGTGAGCACCTTTTCCACCATAAGTATCAACGATAATTTTACGACCGGTTAAACCGGTATCGCCGTGAGGACCGCCAATTACAAATTTGCCAGTTGGGTTTACGTGAAGAACAAAATCTTCTTTAATCAATTGTGCAAACTGAACATCCAATGCTTTCACACGTGGAATAAGTATGTTTTTTACATCTTCACGGATAGTCGACAACATTTCCTCGTCGGCTTGTTCCTGTGATTTTGTAGCTGAAGGTTTTGAAAAATCATCGTGTTGGGTTGAAACCACAATAGTATGCACTTTTACAGGTTGATTGTTGTCGTCGTATTCAATTGTAACCTGCGATTTTGAATCCGGACGCAGGTAAGTCATGTATTTTCCTTCGCGACGTATAGCAGCCAATTCTTCAACCAGGGCATGAGACAAGTCCAATGCGATTGGCATCAAATTTTTAGTTTCCTTTGTTGCATATCCGAACATCATTCCCTGGTCGCCAGCACCCTGATCCATTGGATTGGCACGTTCAACTCCCTGGTTGATGTCACTCGATTGCTCATGTAATGCTGAGAAAATTCCGCACGAATCTCCATCGAATTTATATTCGCTTTTAGTATAGCCAATGCGGTTAATCACCTTACGGGCAACTTCCTGCACATTTACATACGCACTTGATTTCACTTCGCCAGCTAATACAACCTGTCCGGTTGTAACAAGCGTTTCGCATGCAACTTTTGAAGTTGCGTCCTGGGCCAGAAAATTATCCAGAATGGCATCTGAAATTTGATCGGCTACTTTGTCAGGATGACCTTCTGAAACCGATTCGGATGAAAATAAATATCCCATTTTTTTAATTTAAGATTCTACGATTTACAATTTATGATTACCCTTTTGGCAAGCTAAATTGAAACAGTAAAGATGAATGAATTGTTTTAAAATCTCGATTAATTAAGCGGGAAAGCTCAGAGGACTTTGTTGGGGCAGAAAGCGTTTGCGATTTAGCATTTTTTTCTGTGGTTGCAAGCAGTCCAAATCTCTCCACATTTTATACGCTGTAAAAGTACTGAAACTATTTTAAATAGCAAAATATCAATTTCCGAAAAATAATAATCTTTAAGCCATTACATTTCAATTGTAAAATTAATTTCTTACATTTGTATTGCATTTATATGCAAAAACAGACTGCCACACAATTTCACACATTATCAACACTATAATTCAACATTATTTCATGAAGAAACTATTAATTGTATTGCTTTCGCTCAGCCTGTTTGCCGGAGTGAGAGCCGACGAAGGTATGTGGATGCTACCACTTATTCAGAAGCTAAACATCCAAAAAATGAACGGTATGGGCTGTACGCTCAGTGCCGAAGACATTTACAGTGATAAACAAGTTAGCTTGAAAGATGCCGTTGTAATTTTCGGAAACGGCTGTACGGGTGTAATGGTTTCTAATCAGGGACTTGTTTTTACCAATCATCACTGTGGATACGATGCCATACAAAAGCAAAGTACTGTTGAGCATAATTACTTGAAAGATGGATTTACGGCTACGAATCTTACTGACGAAATTCCATGTGCCGGACTTTCAGTGAAATTTCTGGTGAGAATGCAGGATGTATCAGAGCGTGTTCTATCACAATTGTCAGACACATTGCATGGAGGTGGTCGCATAGCAAAACAGGATTCCATCACTAAAAGCATTGAAAAAGAAGCTGAAAAAGGTACACATTTCAAAGCACTTGTAAAACCATATTATTCCGGAAACGCGTTTTATTTATTAGTATACGAAGAATTTACCGACATTCGTTTTGCGTTCGCCCCTTCCACTTCCATTGGAAAGTTTGGTGGCGATACCGATAACTGGATGTGGCCACGTCATACCGGAGATTTTTCTGTTTTCCGGGTTTATTGCGCTCCTGATGGTAAACCGGCTAATTATGCCAAAGAAAATGTGCCATATTCTCCAAAACGTTTTGCGGCAATTTCGAATAAAGGATATGAACAGGGCGATTACACGATGATTTTGGGAAATCCGGGCTCTACAAGCCGTTATCTTTCTTCATGGGGAGTCAGCAATAGAATGAAAGCAACCAATCAGGCCCGAATTGATGTACGCGGTGCAAAACAGGACGTTTGGAAATCGTTTATGCGTGCCGATGAAGCTATCAACATTGCTTATGCAAGCAAATTTGCCCGAAGCTCAAATTACTGGAAAAACAGCATCGGCATGAATAAAGCTGTTACCAAATTAGGCATTGTTGCAGAAAAACAAAAGCAGGAAAAAGCTTTTGCCGAATGGGTCAATAAAACTCCTGACCGCATAGCTAAGTATAAAAATGTATTAAAAACATTGCAGGAAGGCTACACAAAAGTTTATCCATACAGTCATTCGCTCAATTTTTTGATGGAATCGCTCATGATGGGTGTAGAAATGCCACGA
>Ga0302215_10002302_pt1 | contig 13191 bp, 11 predicted proteins | sample II_Fen_N3_1_FD_194580 | JGI IMG/M metagenome (GOLD analysis project Ga0302215, IMG submission 194580) | Peat permafrost microbial communities from Stordalen Mire near Abisko, Sweden - II_Fen_N3_1 | ecosystem: Environmental > Terrestrial > Soil > Wetlands > Permafrost | place: Sweden: Abisko... | reverse complement strand
CCCATCAAAGGTGGATGATAACCGGTGCCTGAAATTCCATCGATTGTTTCCTTTGCCGGAATAAAAAACGACTTGAAATTTGTAAGATAAAACCAATGTGCCTCTTTGGAAGTTTGTTGGATATTATCCCAGAAATAGCAATTATTCAAGCACAGGAATGTAAGCAGCAGATAAACTCCCGAAACGAATAAAATGAAATAATTATTTTTGGATGATTGCGTCATTGGATTCATTCTTCAAGGCTATAATAAAATCATTTATAGCAAAAAGTATTACTGAAAAATAGATTATGAATGCAGGCCACATGGGTAAAATATCATTAAAACGTGAACAACGGATGTAGGAATAAAATGACACAAGCAAAATCCCGATAGGGAAATAGCTATTCTTTCGAAGAACAAGAAAATATAATACACCCAGAATATCTCCCAAATACATATAACGTTCGTGCATACCCGGCAATAAAAATGGGATGACTATGGCACTAAGAAAAGCAAATCGAATCCAGATTTCAAACGAAAATTTATATTTATGGCGGCTGAGCAATAAGCCAGTGACTAACGTTGCAAGAATCGTAAGAAGTATTCCTGCAAGTTTCATAGAGCTATAATAAACATCGCTAATCCAGATATAAAAATTGGGGAAATTCATGGTCAGGAATGGATAGCGGTTAGTTTGAGCCATATAAACACTCAACAAGTCGGAAAATGAACGACCATAAAGCCAGGTTGGCAATATGCTAAGAATGAAAATGAGAGGTACTAATAAAAAGTAGTACCAACGAATATTCCCGCGAAGCATCATAACGAAATAAAATGGCAAAAGCATTACAGCTTGCATTTTAAATGCAAAGGCAATTCCGAAAAAGACGATTGATAAGAATTGCTTCTCCTTTAAAGCATAATAAATACTCGCAATTACAAATGTACTATAAATTGAATCGCACTGTGAAAGATAGCCACTATTAAATAGAATTGATGGTAAAATAGGAATTACTGCCAGACTCAACCAAATAAAAATTGGATTTTTAAACCTATGAACAAGTATTTTTCCAATGAAAAATGCTGCCAGATATTCAAAGATAATTGAAACTATTTTGACTGAGAAAAGTGGATTGAGACCAAGCTTAGCTATTACAATAAGAATATAAATGTAACTGGGAGCATAGTCGTAAAAGCCAAACTTAAGAGATGCACAATAACCATGCGATTTGATAAAATTCAGCCATGGTTCGAGGAAACACACATAATCGCCTGTTTTAACCGGAAATAATGCAAACTTTGCCAACACACCAACTACAATCAAAGCAATCCATGTACTTCTTTGATGCAATTTTTTCTCGATATATTTATGAATAAGAGCCTTCAATGTATTTGTTTATTTATCGGCAAATTTTACAACATAATAATTTCCAAAATTCTTTGAAAATATTATTGGGTAATTAGTCATTTCAAACTCAGCCTGACTCAGTATATGTAATGAGTTTAAATCAGACATCTTTGTACCAAATGTATATTGCCCCAACTGTTTCACGTCCCTGAATCCGGTATTAACTGTTTCTTCATCATACTTAACCGACTTTCTGAAGTCATTCGGATTCAGTTTGTTATAAAAACAAACATAAATATAGGGCATATTAATAGTTTGGGTAGTAATGTTTATACTATCAGTTTTAGAAGTAGTTCTTTCAGCAAATTGAATAGCATCCTCTAATCCATACGAGAAGTCTTTCTTTATATTTTCGTTAAAAAATAAAATGTAATAGCCACAAAATAAGACAAAAAACAAAGAGTAGAAAGCAATAACAACGGTTTTGTATCTATTTCGGAATTCAGGTTGCAACATTTCTTTCACATCGAATATCCCTAAAACCGTAAAATACAACAATGGAATATAGATAATATTAATCCGATTAATATTTACGTGACTTGAAGTGCCCAAAATAAATGAACACAATAACCACGACAAGAATATATAATTTAGTGCGTTATCCATGAAGTTTCTATTTTTTAAAACTCCAAATAGTCCAACAATGAAGAATAAAAGCGATATTGGATAGATTGTTCCGAACATAGGAATTGCATTGTAGTCACTTCCATCCGACTGCAAAACCAAAACACTCAGAAATCGAACTGCGTTTTTCCCAAGGGTCAGAATGAAATTGTCATGGAAGAGGTTAAAAACAACGGTTGTTCGGTTTGCCTCAAGCCTCGGAACAGTAATACCCCAAAAATGGATTGGTTGCAAATTCAGATGATTTATTACAACAAATAAAATAATCGGAAGCGCAACAAAAATAAAAACAATGAAACCCGGCAATAAATAGCGTACGCCTATTTTTTTATTGACAACTAAATATGGAATTACTAATAAAAAAAACAATGGTAGAACAAAATAGGTAACGCCATAAGAATATAGACTCAATGCAAAAAGTAGAAATGACAGCAGATAATATTTCTGATTTGAAATAATCCCCTTTGCAAGAAAGAAAACAGCTGATAAGAAAATCGTTGGTAGGATATTAGACTCCAGTCCCCAGCGGGCTGACATAATACTCCAGGGGAAAACTGCAAATAAAGCCAAAGCAGCCAGTGCTACTTTCCGGTTATAATTCAATCTGAAGAGAAGAAAGAATAGCAATAGCGATATACAACTAAATATGGCATTTACTATTCGGACTGAAAAAGCGTTTAACCCGAATAGACGTACGAATGGGATTGTCAGATAGGCATATAAAGCATTTTGTCCGCTACCCCAGGATTCCAAATGAACCGGAAATTCATGTCCCGTCCTATCCATTCCTGTTTCCATAATTGAATACGCTTCGTATCCAATCGATGCTTCATCCTGATTTAGCCCCGAAGGCATATTTGCAATCCCAATCAGTCGGACAGAAAAACCAAGAACCAACAAAAAAAATGCCAGTAGGTAATATTTTTTATTCGATATGTTCTGAATGGACATCAGATGATTTGATATTATCTAATTAATTACAAGGATCTTTGTGATTGCATTTTTAGTTCCATCGGCATTCAGGCATATTGCCATGTATATACCGGTGTTTACTTTTCGTCCATGAACATCTTTACCATCCCACGTTGCAATACTTCCATTGGAAATTGTTTGACAAACGAGATTTCCATTTAGATCTGTAATTTTCACTTGAGTATTTTCAACAAGACCGGTTATAGTTATAACACCTGTAAATCCTTGTCGAACAGGATTTGGATAGGCATATACATTTCCAAAATCAGTACCAGCTTCACTGGCATCACTTTGATAAGATACAATTCCCTGGCCGGTACCAAAAAACACTTCACCTGTTACAGGATTGATTGCAATAGAAATAATATCATTTGATAATAACGGACTATTCGAAACTGTAAAATGCTGAATTGTTTGCTGACCATTTTCGGACATCAAATAAACACCAGATGCCTCAGTACCAATCCATTTTCGATTAGCACCATCTATAACAATAGCTTTCACTCGTTCATTCACCAATAAATAATCAGCTAAACCCGTGCTATCATTTCGAGGGATTTTCACACGAGAACAACCAAAACCACTATCGAATACTTTAGATGGATTATGGAACAGAAATGGTCCCTGATCAGTTCCCATCCAAACAACACCGTTTTTATCCTGAGCCAACGTATAACATGTTCCGGGAGCTAACAGACTTCCTGGGTTGTCGGGATCAGGATAAGATGCGTAAACAACTGATTTATCATCACTTTGATCGGAAATTGTTCCATTATCATCAAAAACAATAATTTCACCACCACGAACTGAAGCAACCCATTTCCTGTTTGGATTTTGATTATCAATAAGAATCTTACCCAATGTTTCTTTGTTGGCTCCACTATATTTCAACTGAGTCCATTGAGCATTGGCAAGTAAGACTTTTATACTGGACGCTACAGATGAATTGGCTACAAACAAGTTTCCTTGCTGATCGAAAACAGCACCATCCAAACGGGTATAGTTATTAGGATCGTTTGGTACAAGTGGATGGCCTTGTAGCGTACTTAGTCCATTCGTTGCATTATACCAATTGAAGAATGAATTGTTCTTAAATTCATATAAACCGGTGCCATACGACGGAATGAAAAAATGTTTGTTATCTGTGGGATCTACCGCAACATTCATAAAGTCTAACGCACTATGCTTTGTAGAGTCCTGAACCGATTTTGCTAATATATTACTCCAAATTCCATTTTCATATATCATCACAATTCCACTTCTACCATATTGAGCAGCCCATCTCCCGCCTGGGACAACAAACAATTTTTTCCCGGAAAATGTCATACTCCACGGAATATTAACCGCTGGTCCAACTGGCTTATAATAATTTATTGAAGGGTCTTGATTTGCATTTTGCTTGACAGAAATTACACCTAAATCATTGCCAGCAAACCAATAAATATCGTTTTCAAGTTCATATTCCATATCTGGAACAGAACCAATACTACTAACTACTTTCGAATTTAATAATCCATCAACAACATAAACCGAGTTAGTACCATTGCTCACAAGCATTTTTCCATTAGAGATATTGAAATAGCTCACATTTATGTCAGACAAGAAGCTTGACCACCCGGTTTCATCCTGTTTGTACAATTTACCACCACGCTGAATAAATAATTCACCTGCAAATGACCCAATAGCCTGAAAATCACCAATACCGGGTAATCCGGACATTGTTGACCAGAATTCATAGTTTACTAAATGTGAATCAGCAACCGATGCCTTATAAATTGAGGTTGGCGACAATGCATAAATTACTCCGTTGAGCACAGTTGTACCAAGAACTTTTACTTCCGAGGCGTTGGCACCAATGAAATAAGTATCTGCAACTTCTTTCTTTTGCATATTAAGCACAACAATACCAAAATTACATGACAAATATGCCTTATTCTGATAAAAATTAATTTGATTTACCTCTTTGTTGGCACTCATTTGTTTGTTGAAAAGGTCAGGGATATTGATAACCCCACCATTACCCAACAAATCAATATTTCCATTGGTATAAATGATCAATAACTGATCATTATCAGCATCATATTCAATTCGGGAAATGGTTGTCCCATTAAGTCCACTTATCTTACTGTAGAACTCAAGGTTACCATCTTGTTTATCAACAGAGTACAAAGAACCTTCGCTTACGGCATATATTTTATTTTTTGATTGAGCTATTTGAATAACACTATTATAGGCAAAATGTGTTCTCCATTTCCCCATAGCTACTTGAGACATTGTGAATAATGGGAATAAACACAGTGAGATTCCCAGAATAAATACTTTTCTTTTCATATTTAACGTCATATTTCTAAAAGGCCAAAAGAATTAAATTTAGCAAAGTTCTAAATCAATAAAACTCAAATACTGTCATTTTATTTTATAATACAGAAATTGGAATGAATTTATTTTACTTCAACAAGCCATTTAATTCTACATACTGAATATCAAACACTAGTATGCTGCAAAAAATCGACCAGTTTTTTAACTCCCAATGCTCGGTGACTAATTTTATTTTTTTGTTCAGAGTTGAGTTGAGCAAAGCTAACCATATAACCATCTGGTACAAAAATCGGATCGTATCCGAACCCATTATCCCCACGTGGTTGTGTGGCAATTGTTCCATCAATACGACCTTCAAAATAGCTAATTTCATTTTCCTGAATTAGTGTTATAACAGTCCTGAAACAAGCCACACGATTGGTGTTTTCGCCCAACTTATCCAGCACCTTACACATATTTTCGTGAGCACAATTTGCATCGCCGGCATAGCGTGCTGAATATACACCAGGTTCACCACCCAATGCTTCAACTTCCAATCCCGTATCGTCGGCAAAACAGTCTAATCCAAATTTATCATGAATGTATTTTGCTTTAATTAAAGCATTTCCTTCCAAAGTATCAGCTATTTCAGCAATATCATCGAAGCAATTCAGCTCTGCTAAACTAACAATTGAATACTCGGGCTCCAGAATGGCTCTGACTTCAGACAATTTATGTGCATTATTGGTAGCAAAAACCAATTTTTTCATGGGTCAATTTTATTTTAAGAATCTAGCGCTTGCAAAGATAATTATTTTCAGTAATAAAAACTGTAAAGACACCATTAATAGAGCCTTTATGTGAAGAAGATGTTTTCTAAACTATGCTAGTTTCAAATTCAGGATTCCAACTATTTTTTAAGTAGCCTGATATCCTGAGTTTTCACAGCCTTGCCTTTATAATCACCCACAATATCGACAAAGGACCAATCTGAAGATGAAAATACAATATTTACATTTTGTGTTGCAAATTCCCCTCCGTTTAATCCTGCATCTGAATCTTCTACTTTTAGTAAAAAAGAAGCTTTCACAGCATAATAATCAGTAAGTGAAACCGAAAATTTGCCCACTGAATCTGTATAGATTGTATCACTAAACAAGAGATAATCTGTCGCATTTCGAATGACCCTGATTTTTTTAAGTGGCAAACTCGTTGTAGCGTCGGTTACAGTTCCATTTATTTCATATTGTCCAAAAGTGGTATTATCATTGGAACAAGCGACTAAGAAAACTGCAAACGTAAAAATGAATAGAAATGTATTAAAAGTTGGATTAACAATACTGCATTTCATAAGACTGAATCAATTTTATTGTTACGAAATTATTTGGCAAAGATAAATACATATTCCGGAAGTTATTAAATAATTGTATTATTTTGACTCTAATAAACATCATTCAGCACCTTAGCGACCGAACAAGCCTGAATCCAAATCTTTTCGTTATTTTTGTAAGCACAAAATTCTCACCACCCTTTCCTAATGAAAAAAACAATTCTGGTTTCATGTTTGCTTTTTGTATATGTTATTCTTTGGGCCGAAAATCCCAATGACCAAAAATACCTGCTAACCACAAACGTCAACTCATTTGGTTTTTCTACCATTGACATGACTGATCCATATCTTTCACCAACAAACTACAGTGGAATTGGATTAAATTACACACATGAAAACCGACGGTTTTTAAAGCTCGAAAACACAACATTTTCAATGCAAAATAAATTGGGTTTTGCCAGTGGTTTAATGCTAAATCCTACAGGGAATAGTGCTCTGACATATCTTGGAGTAAATTACGGCTGGGGTATTAATTATCATTTTCGACTGGAAAAAGGAATTCGGATTTTGGCCGGAGGACTTTGGGATATTGATTTAGGGTTTAAAGACATGGCGCGCAATATAAACAATCCTGTAAATGTAGATTTATCAACCAACCTTAATCTTACCGGATTGTTGCAATACGACATTCCTACTCACCGGCGAACAATGCGATTGGAAATGGCTCTTCAAACTCCAATAATTGGTTGCATGTATGTTCCGCTTGGAGGCGCTTCGTATTATGACATGTTTGAATTGGGCAGCTTTACAAATGCCATCCATGCGAGCACCTTGTTCAACAAAAGGGGATTAGTTCAGACTTATGCTATTTCGATTCCATTCAATCAAGTCGTCTGGCGATTTGGATTGCATCTCAACAATTTGATTTATAAAGCCAATAACATGGTATTTACAAAGAATGAGTACAGCTTGTTGATTGGAACTACTTTTGATGCGATTCATTTTGGTGGAAGAAAAAAAACGGCTCCTCTAAATTTCATAAGCACAAACGAATAACACACAATCATGAAAAAATATTTCAATCTATTTATATTTTCAGTTGTGCTGCTTTCGTCATGCATCGATGAACCTGAAATGCAACCAAACACCTACAAAGGCAATTTTGAAGCATTGTGGCAAATTATCAATACAAAGTATTGCTACATCGACTATAAAAATATCAACTGGGACTCTATTCACACAGCCTATAAATCACGAGTAGATACAGTTTCGAGCAATTTGCGATTTTTCGACCTGATGGGATCCATGCTGAATGAATTGAAAGATGGGCACGTAAACTTATATTCAGACTTCGACAAAAGCCGTTACTGGAAGTGGTTTACCGATTACCCAGATAATTTCAGTTCTTCGCTTATCAACTCAAATCGTTATTTAGGAGATGATTACCGCATGGCTGGAGGATTCAGGTATAAAACGATAAACAACGGAACGATTGGCTATATGTATTACGATGATTTTTCGGACTCATTTTCGGATGCAAACATGGCGTACATTTTAAAGTCATTTTCTGCTTGTAAAGGACTAATTATTGATGTCAGAAACAATGGTGGAGGCTATTTGGATCTATCGGAGAAGTTGGCATCTTATTTTTTCACAGAAGAAAAAACCACCGGCTATATCTGTTATAAAACCGGAAGCGGTCATTCCGATTTTTCAAAACCGGCAGCTATCAAAACACCGGCTCATAAAACCATTCAATGGCAGCGTCTGGTTGTTGTGTTAACCAACCGAATGTCCTTTAGTGCAACAAATTCATTTGTCTCCCGAATGAAACTTGCTCCGAAAGCAACGATTGTTGGCGATAAAACAGGTGGTGGAGGTGGATTACCACTTTCAAGCGAGCTTCCAAACGGGTGGCTTGTCCGTTTTTCAGCAGAGCCGATGTACGATGCCGAGATGCAACACATCGAATGGGGAATTTCACCTACCGTAAAAGTGGATATGAGTGCTACAGACGAAGCAAATGGTTACGATACGATTATTGAAAAAGCCATATCTTTAATCAAATAGGATTTACTTATCTTTTAAATGAAGAAACTCAAAATAACAGAAATGAATCGCCTCTCAATTGAGGAATTCAAAGAAGAGAAAAAAACGCCTTTTGTGGTCATATTGGACAATGTCCGCAGTTTACATAATGTTGGTTCTGTGTTTCGCACTGCCGATGCATTCCTGGTAGAGGCTGTATATTTGTGTGGCATCACCAGTACACCACCGCAAGCCGAAATACACAAAACAGCATTGGGAGCTGAAAATACAGTAGATTGGAAATATTACGAAGATACACACACTGCAGTTGACGAACTAAAAGCACAAGGATATACCGTATTTGCCATCGAGCAAGCTGAGGGAAGTACCATGTTACCCGATTTGAAATTAGACAGCTCAAAAAAATATGCTGTCATTCTGGGTAATGAAGTAAAAGGTGTACAGCAAAGTGTTGTAGATGCGTGCGATGGCTGCATCGAAATTCCTCAGTTTGGCACAAAGCATTCGCTCAATGTAAGTGTAACCGGTGGAATTATTATATGGGAATTCTTTAAAAAGATGACCCCTAACCCCTAAAGGGGAATTACATATTTGGGATACTATAGAAATAAACATTTTAAAATCCTCCCTTTAGGGAGGTTTGGAGGGTCTTATGGATTGGAGAGATAAACTTAGCGGATTGAAATCCGAACTACCACAGGTGGAGGAAAAGCCTGAAGCAGTACCTGTAAAGCCTGCAAAGAAACGTCAAAGCGAGCCGTTACGTGTAGAGCTTGACAAACGCAATGGTAAACCGGCGACACTTGTTACTGATTTTAAAGGAAAAGATGATGAACTAAAGGAGTTGGCAAAACTCCTGAAAGTAAAATGTGGAGCCGGTGGTTCTTCGCGTGACGGCGAGATACTTGTACAAGGTGATTTCCGAGTGAAGATTGCTGAAATTTTGCTTGAAATGGGATTTAAAGTAAAGAAGATAAATTTCAAATAGTGCCATTTCATTCGCAAATAATTCGCTCTTGAAAGTGTTGAATTTGTTTAATTGGAGCACAAAGTCATTAATATTATTTAATTTGCACCTGTATAGACCAGTTCCATGCAACTTTACGAACAGGGTTGCGTTGTAATAACAAGTTTATACTAAATACAAATAATATGAAATCCAACAGAAAGAGTTTAATTTTAGTTGCAGTAGTTTTTAGTCTGATTTTATTCACAGCTATAAGTTGTACAACTATGAATCCACCAGTAAACGGTACAACGGGAGCTACAAAAACGAAGAATTACTGATTTCCGTTACCATTTCAATTTAAAACAAACAAGTTGTTTTGTTATTCAATCATCACAACAAAGGCTGAACATCTATTCTGACGTTCAGCCTTTGCTGTTTTCTGTTGCGAATTATAATCGTATGTATATTTTCTTCTTATCCAGCAAATATCCAACAAGCCAGCAGCTTAACATCCACCAAACAGCAAAAAGGAAAGCTCCGGCATAATCTCCGGCATGCCTGAATATATTCTGATACAACCACGTGAAAAGTGATTGATTACCAATGTGAATCATAAACATGACAGTGACACCAAGTTCGCTCAACAGGTAGATTGTCAGTGGATTTTTACCGGCAACAATAAAGAAATTAGCTCCCTTTTTCACTCCCACAAAATCAGTCAGGTAAATAATGGCCGAAAGTATCACGCAGTCGAGCCCAACTGTAAGCAGACTGTACGAACTTGTCCAGAGTTTTTTATTGATAGGGAAAAAATCATTCCAACAATAGGCTGCAAACAACAGCAATGCTCCGCCCAGCAGAATTTTGGTCAACGCTTCGTAACTCTTGTCTTTTTGTTGCAGGTAATTGCCAACAACATATCCGCCAATCACATTGAAAAGTGCAGGTATTGTACTTAGCACTCCTTCCGGATCGAACGGAAATCCTTCGCCGCCGTACAAATGATTAACACCAAACAGCCAGGTATCGAGGCGAAGAACCGCATTTCCTGTTTTTGTATATTCAGCACCGGCTACACCGAAAATCATCAGCAATACCCAATACACAAATAGCCCTATTACTCCCAGCCAGATTGTTTTCTTAGTTCCGAGGTAATAAACCATCAGCGCCACAATACCGTAACACAAAGCTATTCGCTGCAAAACGCCCATAATGCGCGTATGCGTAACAGCAGCTGCAATCACATGAAGATCATTATCCAGCCGAAAGAACGGAAACCAATACATCAGGTAACCCACTCCAAAAATCAACAGCGTGCGTTTCGTAATTTTCAACAAAACATCTTGTTGGCGCATGGTTTCCCATTTCTTCGACACAAAACTCAGCGCATTGCCCACCGCAAACAAAAACGACGGAAAAACCAGATCGGTGGGAGTAAATCCGTGCCAATCGGCATGCAGAAGTGGCCAATAAGTGGTAGCACTATTACCCGAAGTGTTTACAATAATCATAAAACAGATGGTCATTCCCCGAAAAATGTCGAGTGCCGTAAAGCGTTCCTGTGCAATGGTTGATTTCATCCCTGATAAAATTAGATTTCAATACGTCGTAAATGTACAAATTTTCGTTGGTTCCTGCATTCAGACTGCGTTCATTTATATGTAATCTGTCATTTTGATGTTTCTGAAAGTAAATTGTATCTTTGAGGGAAGAAAATAAACTAAAAGTAAGAATCCTTTGAAACCAAATTTCGGTGACTTGATTTGTCGCAGTTCGCGGAATGACAAAAACAGTCATTTTTATGTTACTACAGCGCGCGGAAAAGCAAAAACAGGTGATTTTATGTTTCTGCAGCCGGCGGAATGACAAAAACGGTTGTTTTTATGTTATCGCAGTTGGCGGAAAGGCAAAAACAACTGATTTGGAGGTTTCGCTGGCTGCGGTAACAATATTTGAGGAATCACATAGGTTGATGACGAAAAAAAAGTTGTTTAAGAGTAATTTGTTTTGTTCATTTATTTAGATTATGCCAATGAAAAAATTTAGTGTTCTAATGTTTTCAATCCTCATTTCTTTCAATCTACAGTCTCAGAAGATTCGCATGATTAAAACGAAAGATCTGATTCATATTTCAGACTCCTTGGGGGTGAATCGCACATTAGATATAATTAGTCCGCAAAGCATTTGTTACATCGATCCAATTGTGGCAAAATATTTAGTATCCAAAATAGATTTGAATAATTGTACCGATAAGAAAGAATGGTTTCTTTATGAATTTTGCAAATCACAAAGATCAGCAATACAGCAACAAATTCAGAATAGCTATATTGAAAATAAAATTAAACTAGTTGAAGAGTATGTACCAGACAACTCAGGAGTATTTCCTTTCATAAGAGAAAGTGAAATGTATTTCCTGACGGTGAATCCAGATCAAAGCAGGGAGAAACTACTAATAAATTATTATAACGCTTGGTTGAAAAAATCTGAACCATTTAAATCTGATTTTTTAAAAATCGATTCAGTTCGTAATAAACTATATCACTTAAAAGACTCAAATGTGAATTCTTATTGGAATAATGTTCATTCTTATTCATGTTGCAACGATAATTGTTACAGAATACTTCTAGCCTTAGAGAAAATAGGCAGTAAATTTGCAGCCAAACAAAGAATGGATGCTCAGATTGAATCGCGAAGCAAGTATACTACATATAAAATTGAGATAAGAAGAACCTACCCACATGTGACAGAAATAGCTGAGAGTGTATGTTTATCCCGTGAATATAATTCAATTGGCAAAATTAATTATGAGTCAGAACCTGAATTAAAGAAGGTTTTAAAATTTAAAATAAGCCAATGGAATTGGGTTAATTTTATATACAATAAAAACAAAGGATATATACACTTTGGGAGTTCAGATATTTACGGTTGGAGTGTTGGATGTGAAATAGAATTAGTACATAAGAATACCTTGCTGTTTTATGGAAATAAAGACTGGGACGGAAATCGATATCTGAAGTGACGCTGATAAAACTATTAATCTACGAAATTTTCCCCATTATGAATTATGCATTATAAATTATGAATTAATTTCTCCCATGCTCAATATCTATCGCGCCTCTGCCGGTTCGGGCAAAACATACCGGCTTACGCAAGACTACATCCACTTGCTGTTCGACCCCCGACGAGAGCGGGCGCATCGTCGTATTCTGGCCGTAACATTCACCAACAAAGCCACCGACGAGATGAAAACGCGCATTTTGAAAGAATTGCATGCGCTGTCGCAAGGCGGGAAATCGGACTATCGCCAAGGCTTGATGGAAAAATTCCGGTTGGACGAAGAAGCCGTAAATGTCCGCGCAAAACATATTCTCACCGCCATTCTGCACGATTATTCATCGTTTTCCATAAGCACTATCGACCGTTTTTTCCAACAGGTTATCCGCTCCTTTGCGCGCGACATTGGTGTGCATGGCGGCTACAACCTGGAACTGGACAATACGGCCACGCTCGAACAATCGGTCGATAACCTGTTTCTGGATTTGTCCAAAGACGAAAACAAGCAACTGCTGCAATGGCTTAC
>Ga0302215_10002299_pt1 | contig 13201 bp, 10 predicted proteins | sample II_Fen_N3_1_FD_194580 | JGI IMG/M metagenome (GOLD analysis project Ga0302215, IMG submission 194580) | Peat permafrost microbial communities from Stordalen Mire near Abisko, Sweden - II_Fen_N3_1 | ecosystem: Environmental > Terrestrial > Soil > Wetlands > Permafrost | place: Sweden: Abisko... | reverse complement strand
TAGTAGGAAGTCGGTAGTAGGAAGTCGGTAGTCGGTAGTAGGAAGTAAAGTAGAGTAGTAAGTAGTAAGAAAAATACAAGTCACGTAAAACAATAGGTGGAACTCAGAACGCGGAACACGAAACACGGAACGCAGAACACGAAACACGGAACGCAGAACACGGAACGCAGAACACGAAACACGAAACGCGGAACACGAAACACGGAACACGAAACACGGAACACGAAACACGGAACACGAAACACGAAACACGGAACACGAAACACGGAACACGAAACGCAGAACTCGGAACTCGGAACGCAGAACACGAAACGCAGAACACGGAACACGGAACTCTTAACATAAACACGGAACTTTCAAACTGAACATAAGGATGATAACACTTACAAACATCAACAAAACGTACGACATGGGACAGGCATCATTGCATGTTCTTAAAGGAATTGATTTACATATTTCAAAGGGAGAGTATGTTTCGATTATGGGGGCATCAGGATCCGGTAAATCAACATTATTAAATATACTGGGTATTCTGGATAATTACGATACGGGTGATTATTTTTTAAATAATAAATTGATTAAAAATCTGTCAGAAAAACAGGCTGCAGTTTATCGAAATGAGATGATTGGATTTGTATTTCAATCATTCAATCTGATAAACTTTAAAAACGCATTGGAAAATGTAGCGTTACCACTTTATTATAAAAATATAAACCGTAAAAAAAGAAACATCATAGCCATGGAATACCTGGATAGGATGGGGTTGAAAGACTGGGCGCATCACTTGCCGAGTGAAATGTCGGGAGGACAGAAACAACGTGTTGCAATTGCGCGTGCTATTATTTCAAAGCCTCAGATATTGCTGGCAGATGAACCTACCGGTGCATTGGACAGTATTACTACAATTGAAATGATGAAAGTCCTTGGAGATTTAAATGCAAACGGACTTACCACGATCATAGTGACACATGAAAAATCGGTTGCTGATGAAACAAAATCCATCATTCATATTAAAGATGGATTAATTGAAAGTGTTGAACGAAAGTAAAACGGAATAGTAATACAGTTTGTAACAAAGGATGTAATTGATCAAATTTAAAGTTTTCAAAACTTAGTAACCGAAACAATATTTAGAAATAACTTTATAACTACGGCAATATATTAAATCAATTATTTCTAAATAATGATATATATCAATTAATTTATTTGTTAAACTTCAAAAGCTTACATTTCAGTTACACGGTGATTATTTATTATTAATTACTCAAATATATTCTCTTTTATTTATACTTTTAAATACTTATATTATGGGAATGTTAACGTTATTGCTTTTAATTCCACTTGCATTTATTTTTGTATTATTACTGCCAATAATTGCCATCATAGATATCCTGAACAGTAAGTTTGAAGGGAATGATGCAATATTAATGCTTTTGATTGTAATTTTTATTCCTTTCGGGGCAATCCTTTATTTTATACTGAGTCCATCACGTAAAATAAAATAGGTACATGTTCGTACCTAAAATAATTTTCAGGTTTACCGGAACAACTCAATAAATAAAACGAAATGTTTTCATTAAATACGATACAAGAAATATTCGACAGTTTAAAACACAATAAGTTACGTACAATACTTACGGGACTTTCGGTGTCATGGGGTATATTTATTTTAATAGTTTTATTAGGAGCCGGAAACGGGTTGAAAAATGGTGTAACTTCTAATTTTAGCGAACGGGCCACAAATACAGTTCAGTTGTTTACCGGAAATACTTCTTTGACCTATAAAGGCCTTAAAAGCGGCAGGTCAATCAATTTTGGAGAAAGACAGATTACGGATGTAGATAATCAGTTAAATGAAACAAGCAATCAGACAGGAGTTGTATCAAAGCAATTAACAATAACCAACAAAAGTGAATTCGGATCATATAGTGTAAAAGGAGTGAATCCTTCATACATTAGTGTTTTTAATTTAAAGTTTGAGCCAAAAGATGGCCGGTTTATTAATATGCTTGATAATAAAGAAAGAAACAAAGTGATTGTTATCGACAAAAAGATTGAAGAAGTCCTCTTTAAAGGAACTACATCATTGGGAAAATATGTAAAAGTAGGTAATCTTATGTTTCGAATCATTGGAGTTAATTCAAAAAAAGCTCGATTTGACAATGGTACAGCCTACATTCCATTTGAAACTGCCCAGACAATATTCAATCCGGATATGAAATTTAATAATATTGCCATGTCTGTCAATGGTTTAACAACCGAAAAAATGAATAATGATTTCAATGACAAACTAAAAAGGACCATGTCTAACAGTTTAAATTATGATAAAAATGATCCTCAGGCAATTTATATTGAGAATTCGCAACGCGATTTTCTACAAACCATGATGATATTTGACGGAATCACGATTTTTGTTTTAGTTATAGGGATTTTCACATTGATAGCCGGGATAGTAGGAGTAAGCAATATCATGTTAGTGACCGTAAAAGAAAGAACCCGTGAAATAGGAATCCGCAAGGCAATAGGTGCTCCCCCGGCAGACATATTACGTTCTATCATTACAGAATCGATCATAATTACCACAATTTTCGGGTATGTAGGAATGATGGCAGGCATCGGGCTCACAGAATTAATTAACTACATTATGCTACAATCGGCAGCTGGTAATCCGGAAGGTCCTGTTGTTTTTAAAAATCCGACAGTCGAACTATCTTACGTATTAATATCTACCGGCATTTTAATTATTTCAGGAGTAATTGCAGGATATATGCCCGCCCGAAGAGCTGTAAAGATTAAACCCATTGAAGCCATGCGGGAAGAATAAAATCATTTACTATTTATTCATTTACTATTTACTATTTATAGTTCATTGATCACTAATCACTGATCATTAATCACTAATTACTAAGAATATGTTTGATATAGATCGTTGGCAGGAAATATGGTTCACCATTACCCACAATAAATCACGAAGTGTATTAACCGCTTTTGGGGTCTTTTGGGGAATGTTTATGCTGGTTGTAATGGTGGGTGCCGGAGTAGCGTTACAAAGAGGCATGAGTAAAAACATTGAAGGATTTGCCACAAATTCATTGTTTGTATGGTCTCAACAAACATCTGTACCCTATAAAGGTTTTGCAAAAGGGCGAACCTGGAACATGCAAAATGAAGATATAGAATTGCTTATAAACAAAGTACCCGAAATACAATATCTGGCTCCTGTTTTATTTGGGGGTAGCACTTCAAATAATGTTACGCGGAATGATAAAGCAGGAAGTTACGGCGTCAAAGGGAACTATCCGGCTTACAATCAGATTGATGAAAGCAAAATGATTTTTGGCAGATATATCAATGATATAGATATTTCAGAAAAACGAAAAGTGTGTGTGATTGGTGAACGGGTTTATCAGGTGTTGTTTCCAAAAGATGAAAATCCAATAGGAAAGGATATTCAGGTAAATGGTATTTATTTTCAGGTAGTGGGTGTAGCCCGTCATACTTCGGATATTAATATTGGTGGTAATGCACAAGAGACAGTAGTATTGCCGTTTAGTACCATGCAACAGGCCTTTAATCAGGGAAATAACGTTCATTTTATGGCTATAACAGCTAAGCCCGGAATAAAGGTTAAAGTAATAGAAGATAAAGTTCATGCCGTATTAGGCGAAAAGCACAGTATCTCCCCAGAAGATAAAAAAGCGATAGGGGGGTTTAATATGGAAGATATCTTTAATATATTTTTATATCTTGGAATTGGTATAGCTTCATTGATATGGTTTGTCGGGTTAGGTACTTTATTTGCCGGAGCGATTGGTGTAAGTAATATTATGTTGGTTACTGTACGGGAACGAACGAAAGAAATAGGGATTCGCAGGGCATTGGGTGCAACTCCCCGTAATATTATTACCCAGATTCTGAGTGAAAGCATTATCCTTACTTTTATAGCAGGTGTAACCGGATTAATGTTTGGAGTAGGAGTCTTATCTTTAGTGGGTCTGGCATTGGAAAAAAGTAATTCCTTTTTCAGTGATCCGCAAATTAGTTTTGTGGTAGCCATAGGTTCTTTGTTTATTTTGCTTGTCATTGGTACGTTTGCCGGATTTATCCCCGCTAACAGAGCTATGAATATTAAACCTATTGAAGCTATCAGAGAAGAATAGAGATATTTACTATTTATTCATTTACTATTTACTATTTGTTGTTAAATAGTTTCTGGTATTTATATTTCATAAATTTTGGAGGGTAAATAGATGAGCAAAGTTCGAATGAATAAAAGGATTTTTTTAAAATTGGTATCTCTGATATTGACTTTAGCAATTATCGTATTTGTTGGATTTGAAACCGCTCCCTGGTTATTCGAACATGCCAGAGATCCGCAATATATTCGGGATTATTTAGCCGGCTTTGGCAATTTTGGTTTTCTGATTTATATACTTATCCAGGTAATCCAGGTAATAATAGTGATTATTCCGGGTGATCTGGTAATGATTTGCTCAGGATTTGTTTATGGCATTCCTTTGGGCTTTATTCTTTCCTATCTTGGATTGATGTTGGGTTCGGTGATCGTTTTCTATATTTCACGTTTTTTTGGGTATGAGATAGTTTCGAATTTTATTGCAAAAGAAAAAATTGAAAAATTAAGCGGAATTCTAAATTCAACAAGAGGAACAATGGGCCTTTTTATTGTCTGTTGTATTCCTTTTATTCCAAAAGATCTAATGATGTATGTTGCCGGTATTACACCTGTAAAACCTATACGGTTATTCCTGGTTTATGGATTATCGAGAATTCCGGCTACATTAATTTGGGTTTCAGTTGGTGCCAATGCATTTGAGAAAGATATTCTGGGGCTGGGAATAACAATTGCAGTCATGTTGATTTTACTTATTATTATTTTCTTTTTGGGGAGAAAATATCATAAAGAACAAATCTAAATACAAGGAAAAATACTTAGAATTAAAACAGAGTTTTTAATAATTTAATCAATAACAAAATCCGGTTTACTTGTTGACTTTTTGTAACCAGTAACTCATAATTAAAAAGAGACATTATGAAGAAAATTTTAAAATTTACATTGCTTATCATTGGAGCAGTTCTGGTAATTTGGACATTTTGGTTTTTATGGCAAAAATCACGTCCTGCAGTAAAAAAATATGCGATTGAAAATGTTGTAATCGGAAACATTGATAAAAAAACTGTGGCAACAGGAAAAGTAGATCCAAGAAATGAGATCCTGATCAAACCACAAATGTCGGGTATTATTGCAGCTGTTTACAAAGAAGCAGGTGATATCGTTAAAGCCGGAGATGTGATTGCAAAAATTAAAGTGATACCTGATATGGTAAGCTTAAATGGTGCAGAATCGCGTGTCTCGAGAGCACAAATTTCATTTGATCAAAGCAAAAAGAATTATGATCGTGATGGCAAATTATATAATGACAAGGTGATTTCAAAAGAAGAATTTGAAAAGACTCAATTGCAGTTTTATAATGATAAGGAAGAATTAAGAACAGCAAAAGATAACTTGAGCCTTACACGTGATGGAATAAGTACCAACAGCGCTGCCATAAGTAATACTCTGGTTCGGTCAACTATCAATGGGACCATTCTGGATGTTCCGGTTAAAGTAGGAAACTCGGTTATACAATCCAATAATTTTAATGATGGAACCACAATTGCTACTGTAGCTAATATGAGTGACATGCTCTTTGTAGGAAAACTTGATGAAACTGAAGTAGGCCGAATTAAAGTGGGCATGCCAATGGATATAACAATTGGAGCTTTACAGGATCAAAAACTGGTAGCAAAACTGGAATATATTTCACCTAAAGGAAAAGAAGAAAACGGTGCTATAACCTTTGAAATGAAAGCAGCAGTGAAAGTACCTAAAGCAGTTTTTGTCCGTGCAGGTTACAGTGCAAATGCAGAAGTTGTATTTTCAAAATCAGAAAATGTAATTACAATACCCGAAAGTTGTATCGAGTTTGGAGGGGACACAGCTTTTGTTTATATATTGAAAACAAAAGAACCTCAAACATTTACCAAGAAACAGATTAAGATTGGCTTATCTGATGGAGTTAAGATTGAAGTTAAAAGTGGTTTAACACTTAAAGATAAGATCCGTGGTGCTGAAATTCTCGAAAAGGTGCTAGTGAAAGAAGAACCTAAAAATGAGGAAAGAAGGAACCGTTAAATAATTCATAATTCAAAATTCATAATTTATAATTGGAAGGACGATAATATGAAAACTTTTGTAGATAAACAATTAGAAAAATAAATATCTACGATCATTTATTACAGAGATAATTCAAAAATAATTCAAAAAATCATAGATAAAGGAACTGAAAAAATAAAACAATACGTAAAAATTAAAATTACGGAGTTCTATTTTAAAGAATTCAGTTTCGTGAGAGTAAAAATTCCTATTTATTCATGTTAAATGCATTTCTTAATGAAAACAAAAATAATACTGATTTTGTGTGTCCTTTCATCTACCATTTTGGTAAGTGCTCAGCAACCCTGGACTTTACAACAATGCGTTGACACAGCCTTAGCAAATAATCGGAATGTCAAGCAACAGGCATTAACCAAAAAAACGAGAGAGATTGATTATGAACAGGCCCGTAATAATTTATTGCCAAACTTAAATGCCGGGATAGGTCAGAATTTTGGTTTCGGGCGGGTTGTAGGAAATAATAATACGTATACAACCGGATCTTCCCAAAGTACGAATTTTAGTATATCAGGAGGAGTAACCCTGTATAATGGATTTAAAATGAGAAATAGCATTGAGGCTAAAAAAGCTGATATGAATGCTTCGGAAGCTGATTTATTAAAGATAAAAAGTGACATTACAACAAGTGTAGCTGCCGGTTTTTTACAGATATTACTGAATAAAGAATTACTGCAAATTGCAACTGATCAACTTGATCTTTCAAAAACTAAAATAGAGCAACGAAAAGGGCTTGTGGCTGCCGGGAAAATGGCAGAGGGAGAGATGTATGATTTGCTTGCACAACAGTCGAAAGAAGAATTATCTAAACTGCAGGCTCAAAATTCTCTAAGCCTGTCTTTGCTGGATTTAGCGCAATTACTTGAGCTGGATCATTTTGAAAATCTGGATGTCGTAACACCGGATAATTTAACTGAAACGGATTTAAAACTTCTTTCAGCAGATGAAGTATATCAAAGCGCCATAACTCATAGACCGGAAATTAAAAGTGCTGAATACCGGTTAAAAAGCAGTGAATATAATGTGCTGATATCAAAAGCCGATTATTATCCTTCACTCGGCTTATCTACAAGCCTTGGAACAGGTTATTTTAATGATAACAGTGTAAATCCTGTAACAAATCAAAAAAACGATTATGGATCATTTGGTAAACAGCTATCTGACAAGTTAAATCTGGGTATCAACCTGAATTTATCAATTCCGATTTTTAATAAATTTGCTATACGAAACAATGTCCGTTCAGCCCAGCTTGGTGTAAAGAGTAGTAAAATAAGTGTGGAAAATGCCAGACTAGAATTGAAGAAGAGCATACAGCAAGCTTATTATAATGCATTGGGGGCAAAGAGTCGTTGGGATGCTGCATTGAAATCAGAAATTGCAAGTCGTGAAGCATACAGGTTTACTAATCAGAAGTTTGAAGCCGGGAGAGCAACACTATATGAATTGTATCAGGCTAAAAGCAACCTGACACAAGTGCTCTCTGAACAGGCTCAGGCGAAATATGAGTATTTTTTCAGGATTAAGCTGTTGGAATTACTGAAATAGATGAAATAAATAGAAAAAGGATAAAGATACTAGAAAAACAGAATTAAAAATATTGAGTAAAGCATACTTTAATAATCTGACTTTTCTTCAATTTTTTTATCTGAAATTCTATTTCTGTGTAACAATAAAACAATAAAATATGAATGCAGATAATATAAAATCGCAAATGCGAAAAGGTTACCTGGAATATTGCATTCTACTTATTCTAAGGAAAAAACCAGCCTATACTTCGGATATAATTTCCGAACTCAAGGAGGCAAAACTGATTGTGGTTGAAGGAACTCTTTATCCACTGCTGACAAGATTGAAAAACGGAGAACTGTTGGACTACAAATGGGAAGAATCCACACAAGGACCTCCCCGTAAATATTATGAAATGACAACACAAGGTTCATTATTTCTTGATGATTTGGAAACTTCATGGAACGAGATCTACAATGTTGTAAAAAAAATAAAAGGAGAAAATTAAACAGAAAATAATTTTTACATTATGAAAAAGACATTAACTGTAAATTTGAATAACATCGTTTTTCATATAGACGACGATGCGTATGAAATGCTCCAAACTTATCTTTCTGAAATAGCTGAACATTTTAAATCAGATGAAGAAAGAAATGAAATAATGAATGATATTGAAGCCCGGATTGCAGAACTTTTTAATGAAAAGCTTCAAAAAAATAAAAACGTCGTTAATCTAACCGATGTACAAGAGATTATTGAGATTATGGGGAAGCCAAGCCAATATACCGGTGATGAAGAAGAACCTGAAACTCCGCCAAAAAGCGATAAAAAACAACAAAAATCACGTCGGTTTTATCGTGATCCGGAGAATGCAATTTTAGGAGGTATTGCCGGTGGATTGGCTGCATACTTTAATATTGATGTGACGTGGATTCGGATTTTTATTGTTATTTTAGCATTTATAACAGCTGGAAATGTAATCCTTATCTATATATTGGTATGGTTTATTGCACCCGCTGCTATCACTTCTTCACAACGACTTGAGATGCAAGGTGAAGATGTCACGGTTGAGAACATAAAGACAGAAGTCAACAACGTGAAGAATTATATGGAAAGCGAAAAATTCAAAGAATCTGCCCAGGGTGCCGGTGAACGAATTTTAGATATTTTGCGGTGGTTCTTTAAGATTCTATTTGGTTTTATTGGAGCTTTAGTAGGTTTAGTTGGAATTGTGGTTATTGGGGCATTGATTTTAGCTCTTTTCTTGCTCCTGTTTGAACCTGCCGTACTTAATGGATTTGCGCCTGATTTAATTGAAAATTGGTCTGTAATATCTCCTGATAAAATGGTGCTTTTGATTTTTTCATTGATATTGCTTGTTGGAAGTCCGATCTTTTTTCTGATCTACTGGGGTACTCACATGGTTTCAGGTCGTCGTAATACTTCTCATACTGCTTCATGGGTAGTACTTTTACTTTGGCTTGCCGGTCTGTTTATGTTCTTTAGTGTTGGAGCTAACACTTTATTTCATATAAATAACCATGATGTTCATCAATTTACATTAAACTGGAGTGATGACAATCGACCGTTTGGTAATGAAGTCAGGAAATTAGAACCCTATCATGCTGTTGATATTTCAGGTAATTTAGAATTGACTTTGAAAAATGATTCATTACAAGAAGTCAATATTTCATCACCCAATGATTTTTTATCGAAAGTGATTACTAAAGTTGATAACGGAGTATTATTTATTTATACAGAAGGATTTCTTTTGAACAGAAGGATAAAAGTAACTCTTTCGTCCGATTCAATCAGAAGTATTACAGCAAAAGGTGCATGTAAAATTAATGTCGATAATCAACTTGTTATGCCTGATTTTTCAATTGATCTATTAGGAGCAAGTGAAGCTAATCTGGATTTGAAAGTTTCAGGATCAATTAATTTAGATACAAAAGGAGCATCTAAAGTTGAAATGAAAGGTACTTGCAACACCTTAAAAATAAAGGGTTATGGTGCAAGCGAAATTAATACAAACGAATTGATTGCCAAAAATGTTGAGGTCTATCTTTTTGGTGCTACACATGCCAGAATTTATGCATCTGAAAGCTTAAATGCCTTAGCCCATGGAGCCAGCTCAATAGATTGTATTGGTCATCCTAAAACAATTAAAAAATCAGATAATATTGGATCGAGCATAAATATTGAATAAATTTATCTTAAACTGAATAACTCTTTTATTAAAAAAGAATGCCCTTTTTGTCGATTGACAAAAAGGGTATTTTTTTTATACAGTTTTCTAACTGGTTTTAATTAAGTGCATTCGTAATAAATTTCATTCATATTGTATTATTGTAGTATAATTAAGTATAATATATATCACAATAACATAAAAATAATCAATTGTAATTATTTAAATTATAAATTAACGTATTGAAAATGAATTAACTACTGTATTCATCAATAATAAATGCTACAAACAATTAACATAATATTTTATATTATGAAGAATTAAAATAATTTCAACTCTTCATTATTGGGATGTTACCTGCATAAGCAAAAAATTAATTCGGTATTTTAAGCACTTATTGTTTTTGTTCATTCTGATTTCAATGAATGAATTGCTATATTCTCCAGGCTTGTAGCATTTTCCACTACAAATCAAAATTAAATGATTTACTTTTTAATGATTATATTTGATCGTGTTTTATAAAATATAGTTCAATATTATTAAAAAAAAATACCTGATTTATTTAAAACATTTTTTAATAAGTAAAGAAAAGTACATGATAAAATTTTAAGTTCGGTTTTCTCATTTTTTATTTGAAGTTTATATTTATAAAAATGAGCATAAGAAATAGCAACATTTTATGAAATTTTTCAGACTGATTTTATTTCTATTCATTACCCATTCTATAATGGGGCAATCACTGTGCCCTATATTAACTTCGAACATAAAAGTTTGTCCGAATACGAATGCTCAATTAAATGTTTCCGGAGCAGATTTTTATACATGGACTCCTTCAGCAGGATTAAGTGATACTACAATTGCCAATCCTATTGTAAATATCGCAACTACCAAATCTTTTTATGTTACAGGTTATACTGAGAACAACATTAATTTAATAAAAAATGGTGATTTTACGAATGGAAAAAATTCATTTACTTCGGATTATAAATACACTACGAATGATTTGGTACCTGAAGGAAATTATGCTGTAGGAATAAATCCACACTCTTATCATGACGCTTTTTCAGCTTGTAAAGACCATACTTCAGGTTCCGGGAATATGTTAATTGTAAATGGAATCCCGGTATCTAATTCAATAGTATGGGAACAAACGATTTCTATTAAAGCAAATCAGGATTATGCTTTTTATGCTTATGTAACTCCTGTATCACCTTTAAATCCCCCAATTTTACAGTTTAGTATTAATGGAAAAGTTTTAGGAACTCCATTTATTACACCATTAGGAACCTGTACCTGGAATAAATTTTATGCAATCTGGAATTCGGGTTCATCTACATCTGCAGTGATCAGTATTGTAAATCAAAATATTATTGCAAATGGGAATGACTTTGCAATTGATGATATTAAATATGTAGAAGTCTGTAAATCTACGAATAAAGTCACAGTAACAGTAGGTCCCTTGTCATCAACCACAAATACAGCTATCTGTACGAAAGAATTTCCATATTCCTGGAATGGATCAGCTTACTCAACATCAGGAACATATTCAAAACATTTAACAAGTTCAATTGGTTGTGACAGTATTGCTACCCTAATACTAACAGAAAAACTACCAACATCATCAACTACCAATGTTGAAATTTGCAGTTCGGAATTCCCATTCACCTGGAATACTTCAAGCTATCCGGTAGCGGGGACTTTTACCAAGACCTTTACCAATAAAGCAGGATGTGATAGTGTGGCTACTTTAGTTTTAAAAGAAAAAATTCCATCAAGTTCGACTCACAATAAGACCATCTGCTTTAAGGAATTGCCTTACACATGGGATGGCCGGACTTTCACGCAAGAGGAAACATATGTAAAAACAAAGGATATAAATGGGATTCTGTTGAAGAATGTGATGGGTTGTGATAGTACAGCCACCTATATTCTGGCTGTCAACCCAATGCCAACAATAACAAATACACCTTTATATCAAACTATTTGCTCAGGAACAAATACATTATTAGTTAATCTGACATCAAATGTTGCCTCAACTACCTTTGAATGGACAGCATCATCAGATAATGCTATTAGTGGATTCACAACCAATGGAACCAACACAATACCTGCTCAGACACTTTCCAATCCTAGTAATTCAGCAGCAGGAACTGTAACTTATGTCATTATACCAAAAGCCAATGGTTGTACCGGTACAGCTGTTAATTACGTGGTAACAGTAGATCCTGAACCTAATACATCAATTATATATCATAAATAAAAAAATATTTTTAATTATAAAGTTTTAAAATATTAAAATTAAAATATTATGAAAACGAGTAAACATTTTTTACATTGGCTCACAGTGGTACTGTTGATTTCAGTAAACGTGATGGATACTATGGCCCAAGGCCCATATCCATCCTCAACATCATCTCTTTCAGTATGTCAAAATTCCATTGAACCTTATGGTGTGATTTTTACGGCCGGTTCTACTTATACCTGGAGCATAAGTGATCCTTCAGGTATTATTACTGATGGTGCAACTCCTAACCTTAAAACGGTTAACTGGACTAAGTCAGGTGACTTTACTTTGCAAGTAGTTGAAACTAATCAATTGGGTTGTATCGGAGCTCCTGTTTCCATAAATGTAAAAGTAAATGCTTTACCAATTGCTCCTGCCGCAGTTAATGTAACAGAATGTTTTGATGGCAATGTACACACAGCAAGTGCTACAGCAGGTGCCGGTGAAAGTATTGTATGGTACGATGCAGCAACAGGTGGTAATATCATCACAGCACCGGGCGCAACAGCACAAGGTAGCTATTCAGCTTATGCAGCATCGAAGAATACTACAACAACTTGTGAAAGTTCGACTAGAACATTAGTTACTGTGACAATTTATGCTTTACCTATTGCTCCAACCGCAGTTAATGTAACAGAATGTTTTGATGGCAATGTACACACAGGAAGTGCTACAGCAGGTCCCGGTGAAAGTATTGTATGGTACGATGCAGCAACAGGTGGTAATATCATCACAGCACCGGGCGCAACAGCACCAGGAAATTATACTGCTTATGCAGTATCGAAGAATAATACAACAACATGTGAAAGTTCGGCAAGAACATTAGTAACTGTGACAATTTATGCTTTGCCAGTTGCTCCAACCGCAGTTAATGTAACAGAATGTTTTGATGGCAATGTACACACAGGAAGTGCTACAGCAGGTGCCGGTGAAAGTATTGTATGGTACGATGCAGCAACAGGTGGTAATATCATCACAGCACCGGGCGCAA
>Ga0302215_10002296_pt1 | contig 13216 bp, 3 predicted proteins | sample II_Fen_N3_1_FD_194580 | JGI IMG/M metagenome (GOLD analysis project Ga0302215, IMG submission 194580) | Peat permafrost microbial communities from Stordalen Mire near Abisko, Sweden - II_Fen_N3_1 | ecosystem: Environmental > Terrestrial > Soil > Wetlands > Permafrost | place: Sweden: Abisko... | reverse complement strand
CCATGGAAACATTTCCACCGGAATTTAAAATTACGATTGTATTTTTGTTCGCTCTGGCAACGGCACATATTAAACTGTCCTGTCCTTCCGGCAATTCAAATGTACGGTCGGATCCTTCCTGCTCGTTGACAGAGTTATATCCGACACAAACGACAGCAACATCTGCCTTCGATGCCAGTAGAATAGCAGCATCATTATCCCGGGCAGGATCATGCCAACCCATGGTTATATCAGCCATTCCGCCACTATCATAATATTCAAGTTTAATAGTAGCATCCTTACCTACGGTTAGCGTAACATTTTTATCTCTGTTTGTAATACCCTGGTCCTGCCATTGGTCGATTACCAGTTGATTATTGACCCAAAGTCTGAACCCATCATCACCATTAATTTTGAATTTATAGTTTCCCGTTTTTAGAGGTCTGACTACACCGGTCCAACGTATTGAAAAATTATCGGCAGGCATTCCGGCAACATTAGGTTCAGCTGTCCAATGAAAATCAATGAAAGGATCTGTTCGGGTATAAAAAGGAGTCCCTGTCAGGTTTTTATTTTTAAAATATTCAGCCTTTAAACCTTTAATCGTGGATCCTATTCCATCATAAAAGATTGAATTTTTTGCAACAGAGTCATCACCAGGCATACCGGAAGAGTAATTGACCGTTACATTTGCACCGGCAAGTTTCTTTATTCCCTGTAAGGTCGTAACAGAACTGAAAGGAGAAGCTATTGAGCTGCCACCTCCTGCAACATACTGGTCGGCATTGGGACCGATAACTGCCACGGTTTTTATTTTTGATTGAGTAAGTGGCAGGATGCTTTCTTTATTTTGAAGTAATACAATTCCATTTCGTGCTAAGGCCAGAGCTGTTGCAACACTTTTAGGATCATTTTTTGGAATCGCAGAGTTTTCCTGAATGGTATCATAAAATCCAAAGCGGAAGATCAACCTGAGTATCCGGCGTACTTTATCATCGAGTACCTCTTGAGGTAAAAGCCCATTATTTAATAATGGGATTAAGTTAGCTCTTGTCATGAATTTTGCATCCGGCATTTCAAGGTCCAGACCTCCCAATGCAACACCAAGTGAATTATATGTTGAAACCCAGTCGGACATTACAACACCATCAAATTTCCAGTTGGTCTTAAGAATATCGTTATTCAAATGACTGTTTTGTGAGGTATGTATACCATTCAACAGGTTGTAACTGGTCATGACAGCTCCGACTTTCCCTTTTTGAACAGCAGCTTTAAAGGCAGGCAGGTAAATTTCCTGTAACGTACGTTCATCAATATCCGAGCTTACATTATTCCGGTCCCATTCCTGATCATTGGCTACAAAATGTTTTACAGTTGCAACAACCCCTTTACTCTGTACCCCCTGAATAAAAGCTACAGCCATTTGCCCTGAGAGATAGGGGTCTTCACCCAGATATTCGAAATTTCGACCACACATAGGTGAACGGTAAATATTCACACCCGGGCCAAGTAATATATTTACACCACGCGAGCGGGCATCACTGCCTAATGATTGACCTAACTGATGAACCAAATCAACATCCCATGTCGAAGAATTAAGTATACTGGCAGGATAGGCTGTGCAATTCCCATAATTTTTTACTCCTACCGATGCATCGGACATTCTTATTTCGGGAATTCCAAGCCTCGCAATAGCCCGGATATACATACTATTCGTCCCACCTATGTAATCAATTTTTTCTTCGTTCGTAAGGCGCGAAAGCACATCCTGAACCCGTGCATCAACTGACGCTTTAGGGTCTTTATATGTCTGTGAAAATGACATCGAAGTAACGAAGAATAATGCGATGCAGATAAGAAATTTTTTCATATTATCGTGATTGTAAAGTTATAAAACCAGCCACCTTTAACCGGGATTAGTTAAAATCTGATTAAAGACACTCAAAGTTGAATGTCATTGAGGTTCCGAACGAATTGAAACTCATGAAAAGGTTCGTTATAATTTATTTAAAGATAATGGTGATAACAATTATCCCACTTTGAGACAGATATATTGACCGGGTTAGTCATTGTATTGTGGACGATAATGCTGTCAGGTAATGAGGTGAGTCCCAAATTTGAGGTATAATTCTTTACGTTGAATCAGAATTTGCATAGTAACTCTCTTGCAGCCACAAAGGGATGACTGTTTTGGAAATATTAATCCATGATTTTCTATAGCTTTGTGATGGTTTAATAGTATATCTTCTTTTAAATTCTATCTTTTCAGATAATAAAAAACAATATGATTATTCTATGCTTCTGTTAGTAAAAATAAATGTTCCGGTAAAAAGATTAACAGAATACAAAAATATCTGAATGTAAAGATTATATGACTGAATTAAATGATCTAAAGAATTAAAAAAATGACATTTATGTGATTTTCTAACGGAAAAAGTTTCAACTCAGAATATGAATATAAAAAAATCACTGACTACCGGCAACTAAATTGAAGTAAATAAATTATATATTCTTCAATTCAGAATGCCGTTAGTTAGTGAAGTTTTGATTGAGATAAATACAAATCTATCCCGTTTCAATTAAAATCAATTCAATCTTTAATAAATTTAGTTACCTGATTGTCCACATTTATGAAGTATACTCCTGATTTAAAATATGAAACATCAACCGTTTTTCCTTTACCCGCTTTTATTTTTTTACCGGAGAGATCAGAGATCAGATAATCAGATATTTCAGAAGAAATATTTAAGATACTATGAACCGGATTGGGGGATATCAAAAAACGTTTTCCTGTTTCAACAGCTTTTGTACCGGTAATCGATACAGGGACATTCAAACCGAAGGTATAAGTTCCCGATTTAAGTTCGTAGATTGATTTTCCGTTCTCTGTTCTTACAAAGGTAACACCTTCGGCATTAGCTGCCAGTACGTCTCCTTCATAAACTACATCGGTAGTCGCAGCAAGAGGCAAATAGAGTGTTGCAGTTGTATTTGCAGGAACAGTAGCTGTATAGGCAAGATTACCATCAGCTCTCATTACCCAGGCACTTTTTATGTCACCATAATAGGAATTATATTTTGCATCAGCCGAAGTAATTCGTTCCTGACCCTGTGGTAATGTAACCCTGGTATCCGGTGTCGGTTGCAATACAAAATGTTTGAATCCCGGAGTAGCTTCATCCGTTTCGATTCCACCCATAAAACGGTACATCCATTCTGAAACAGCACCATATGAATAGTGGTTGAATGAATTCATGCTTACATCCTGAAATCCTTTTTCAATGGTGTATGAATCCCAACGTTCCCAAATCGTGGTAGCCCCCTGATCAATACTATACATCCACGAAGGATTTCCGCGTTGAAGCAATAGATTATATGCGGTATTTGAAGCTCCAAACTGACTCAACGTCTGGTTTAATGTTCCTGTACCAATAAATCCTGTGCTCAGCTTATTACCGTTGCTGGCAATCTTTTGAGTCACATACGTTACACCATTCGTTTTTGCCAGTTCAGTTGGAAATAAATCAAGCTTTAATGCCAGTAAATAGGCTGTCTGCGAAATTAATTTCAACGTTCCTGTCGTATTCACATATCTTTTTTGAAACTCTGCTTTGATATTGGTATACAAAGTTGAATATTTTGTACTCTTTAAATCATAGGTATCACCTGGTGTCAGACTTAATGCTTTGGACATTTTCGACATCAACTGAGCAGCATAGGCATAATAAACAACACTTACATATCTGCTGTCTGTAGCCTCATACGCTACCCAATCGCCAAAATCAGTTCCGGCTCCATTGTACAGGTATCCGCTACCCGTCTGTGTTGCTAAAAAAGTCATGTATTTTTCCATAGAGACATAGTTTTCGGCAATAATCCCGGCATCGTCATACATCAGATATACATTCCATGGAACAATGATACCGGCTTCCGCCCATGCACCCTGACCAAAACCACCCCAGATAATCGGAGCTGTACTTGGAAATGCACCATCACTTCGTTGGCTGTCTCTCATATCTCCCATCCATTTATGAAAGAATGAAGCTACATCGGCGTTATAAGCAGCCGCTCTTGAGAAGACCTGAGTATCCCCCGTCCAACCAAGCCGTTCATCACGTTGAGGACAATCAGTAGTTACACTCAGGAAATTGCTCCTTTGTCCCCAGATCACATTGCTATACAATTTATTCACCATTGCATTGCTTGTTTTGAAAGTTGAACCTTCTTCGGTAGCAGAACCTACAACTATGGCTGAAATAGATTGTATTTCCACATCCTGAGTTGCCGTTACTTCACAATACCTGAATCCAAAAAATGTAAGACTTGGATTATAGGTTTCTCCACCTTCGGTTCCTTTGAATGTATAGTTGATAGAAGCTTTTGCAGTACGAAGATTCGCAGTATATAAACTGCCTGCAGGACCATCGTTCCCTCTGGATAAAGCTCCATTATCATTTAGCATTTCGCCAAAACGGATTTTCATTTTGGTTCCGGCTGCCGATTTTGCGGTAAACTTCACCCATCCAGCCATGTTCTGACCCATGTCAAAAAGGGCAGTTTCGCCTGTTTTAAGTTGCACCACTCCGGACCCGGTTGTTACATTGCTTGTATTGATTTCACCGTATGTTTGTCCATTACTTATTGATCCCTTGTAAATGGTCGTTTTGACAGGTTTAATGGTCAGTTCAGGGCGTACCTGTATGGAAGGTCCGACAAAAGCTTTCAGTTTGCCTACAAAGCCATCAAAAGTGGCTGTTTGATTCCATTGCGAATCATCATACCCGGCGGTATTCCAGGCACTTTCTTTTCGGGCATCATAGGTTTCACCCATATAGATATCAGCCATTCTTACAGGACCTGATGTCGAAGTTAACCAGGTAGGATCAGTAACGATCACCTTTGAACTTCCATCGGTATAGGTAATCAATATCTTTGCTATAAAGCTAAGATCTTTATCACCATAAGCACTATGAGCAATGACACCTTTCCACCATCCTGAAGCAACATAGGCACCCACAGCATTGTCACCCGTCTGAAGAAGACCGGTAATATCATAGGTTGAATATTGCACTGTTTTGGTATAATCGGTCCATCCCGGTTTTAGTTCTTCAAAAACAACAGTTCCGTCATCGGCTGTTTTACCGACTCTTTTTCCATTAATGAACAAATCGTATACGCCAAGTGCTGAAGTATATATTTTTGCCGACTGAATTTCTTTATCCAAGCTAAATTTCGTCCGAAACATAGGAGCAGCGGTCGAAACACCCTGAAGCACGCGTAAATCAGTTGATTTTGTGGCCATTTTTAATTTTCCATTACCTGCAATTCTTACAGTATCTGCACCGTCGAATGAATTATTTCCGGACTCAAAGTTTTCTGAGAATGTAACAACAGGTTCAACAACACCGGTAACAGCATTTGGCAAATAATTTGTCAAAACGACATTATCATACAAGGCAACTTCATCCGTACTGTTGTCGCCGTTATAAGCGCGAAAACCAACAAATCCACTTTTCAGAGTACCTGTGATATCCGTGTACGTATCGACCAGGACATTATCGATATAGGTTTTTATTACTTTGTTATCAACATCAATTTTCACATGCCTTTCTTTTCCTATTAAATCGGCTGTGGTAAAAAAGGTACCGATTGATTTAATGGTATAAACCGGATTATTCCCTGTAAAGATGTGTCGTCTCAGAACGGGCAATGCCTGATCTTTGGTATTAATCTGCCACATATACATGTTGTTGACATCCTTAGCTGCGAAGATAATGCCTGCATTTTGATTTAACAGAGTCATATCAAAATCCATAGCGAATTTTACGGGTGTTCCTCCGATAATTTTTTGCCAGGAATACGAATTGATATTCACGAGTAATCGTCCATTCACCACAGAACCTGCTGTGAAGGCAAAACTTGTTGGTGTAGAAAAATCTTCAGTGAACAAGGTTTTTTCTGCTCCCTTATCAATGGTAGTCACTTTTATATTGTCAAATGAGGAAGATTCAATGGTAGTAGTTTTTTCGGCCTGAGCAGAACGAAAGCCCAGGTTAGCATAACCATAGTTTCCGCCAAGTGGATTTACCCTGTCAGCATCAATCAGAATATCATTGATATAGGTTGAAGCTTTATCACCTTTAATTTCAATGCGAAGGGTATAGATTACTCCTTTTTGAATATCAATCAGCGAAGTGATATCCTTGTTTTCCCAACAAACCGCTGTTCCGTTTGACCAGGTATGAGGGCGGAAACGTGCTTTTCCTGTTTCAATATTAATCTGCCACATAAAGAAATTATTCGCATCCTTTTCACCAAAGCAAGGTCCGGCAGCAATATCATTGATTTGAAAATCCATGTTAATGGTATAGTCGGTTATCGATGCTGAAGGATCGGTAACTTCACCCTGTTTTAGAGTGGTAGCTTTGATCCATTTTGCAGCTCCCCAACCCGAATCCAACAATCCGGTTTCAAAAAAGGAAGTTTCAGTCGAACCAATCATTGTGTTGGTATTGTCCCATACATTAACATGCCAATAGTATCGGGTAGAAGGTGCAAGTGCACCTCCGGCATACAAGTTGTTTATTGACTTGTCCGATTCAATTCTACCCGAATTCCAGAATACATTAGATCCTGCTTTGTCGGTAGAGACGATGATTTCATATGCTGATTGTTTAGCACCCCTGGTGATGGTACTCAACTCCCAACTAAACCGTGGAGTCTTGACATCAATACCTATGGGATTTCGAAGATATTCAGTCCGCAATCGTAATACTTCTGTCGAAGTCTCAGCGAAAAGACTGAATGATAAGGTCAGGAGAACTCCTAACATCAGGAATAGTTTTTTCATTTGGGTAGAAATTAAATTTAAAGTTAAAAAACATGATCGTTTTAAGTTCACATTATCGGTTGATAAATAGTAGCATACAAAAATATCAGATCAAATTGAATATTCGACTGAATAAATTGATTTAAAGAATTAAAAAACTGACATTCCAGAATTTTGAATATATAATTGAATTAAATGATTATCCACATACTGTATTGTTGATGATTATTTCCACAGATTATTTTTAATGAAAGAAATTATGAAAGAGATTGTCCACAGATTACACAGATTTTCACAGATTATTTAGATTGATTATCTTCAATTTCTATGAATAGAGGTGATTTAAAATTGTAAAGTGATACAAGGAGCGTTTAGTCCATTCTGACCTGTCGGAAAAGCTCCAACATTTTGGCAGAAAGGGTATAAATGAACATATAGACTTTCATGAAGTACCAAAATCTATTTTTTAAGGAATAGGACATTTTGCGGATTATTATTTTGAATTAGAAATGATATTTTTTTGTATGGATTCTTTTTAATCAATGAGTCCCAATATTAAAATTATTTCCCTGTAAAAGAATATTTTTAGCCTTATTTCATTCAAAATTGGTCATAATTGGACAAATTCAAGTCAAAAAACTTTGTTACAAAACGCATGTTCCTGATATTCAGATATGGAGTAATTCAAAACGCGTGATCGCTCCCAATACAAAGTTGATTTTTGTCAAAATATTTACCAACTTTGCAATTTAAACTTCAGTGGTTAATATTGTTAGAATCCCAGAACATGATAAACGGATTGTTTGAAAGCGATCGGAATTTATTGTCGAAGAAGTGCAAGGAACTGAAAATTGAGTAATTAATTTATTGTATTATTTCTGAGAATAATTCATCCCTTTTTCTGAAAAGAGAAAGTTAACCTATTAGTAAATGTTGATATTCAAAATCGGAATAAAAAAATTCAAAAACCTGAAAATCTTTTATATAAACAAACTTTTATTAAAAAAAACGAAAGTATTAAAGATTAAAATTGGTTGACTGTATAACACCAATACCGGTTAACTTCATTAATTTTCATTTCTTTTTTATACTTAATACTATGAGATTAAAGAAAATATCACCCCTATGGAAAAAGCTATACATTTAAAGTATCTTATTGCCAATGAAAATGATTTACTCTGGGGTTTAACAGTAGATTCTGTTGGTTTTCAACACATTTGTCCGGATTCAGTTTATCCACCTTCCAATCATCCTATGAGATACCTGTTTTCAACAGAAAAAGGAAGAGTACTGGATGAATATCAATTGTTGTATATCAGTAAGGGAAAAGGAAGTTTTGTTTCAAAATCATATACTGAACAATCCATTGAAGAAGGGAATATGTTTCTTTTATTTCCGGGCGAATGGCACAATTACCATCCGGAGAATCATGTAGGATGGGACGAATACTGGATCGGTTTTAATGGAAATGCTATCAATAACCGTGTAGATAATGGTTTTTTCAGCAAACAAAAACCAATCTTTAAGGTTGGGATTAACAATGAAATTGTTGAACTTTACTTACAGGCTATCAATATTGCAAACGAACAAAAAGCAGGTTTTCAACAAGTATTGGCAGGAATAGTCAATCTTTTATTGGGTTTAGCTTACTCATTGAATAAAAATCAGTTTCTTGAAAATTTACAAGTCAACAATCAGATTAATAAAGCCAAAATGATTATTGTTGAAAATTTATTTACGGGAATTAAGGCTGAAGAGATTGCTGAAAAAATTAATATGAGTTACTCCTGGTTTCGGCGCATATTTAAAGAATACACCGGGTTTGCCCCTGCCCAATACATTCAGGAATTAAAAATTCAAAAAGGGAAAGAGCTATTGACAAATACTTCCCTTTCGGTAAAGGAAATCGCCTTTAAAATGGGATTCGAGAACTCTGAATACTTTTTCACCGCATTTAAAAAGAAAACAGGAATGACCCCCATTCAATACAGGGAATTCACACAAAGAAGCCGGATTGAAAATAACTACCAAACTATCAGTTAGATTTTAATCAGCATAGTAGAAGGACATCCATAAAATTAACACTCACAAAGCCGGCACAATCAAGGAATTCTTTTTCAATTCCTTAGATTGTGCCGGTTTTAATTTTGTTTCTAATACTAACTTATCATTAGTTGATGAACCATCGATTTTTAAAGTATCATCAATTCGGATTTGAATTGTATAACCATGTTGGATTTTTCATGTTTTCCATTCTATCATAATTAACAACTACACCTTGAAATAAACTATAATCATAATCAAAACTTTCAATTATTTCCAGAAACAATTCCTACATCAATCACCCTGAAACAAAAAAAATATGATTTCATCAATATTTAGCATGAGTTTAGTCTCTATTTCGTTTAGTGATCCCATTGTATTTAATTACAGCTCTAATTTTTAATAATTCTATTTTTAAAAGTGGAATTATTTATCAAAGTGGAAATTACATATATTCCGGATGGGTAATCTTTCATGTTGATTGAAAATTTAGAAGGGCAATTCTTCTTAGTAAATAAGACTCTGCCTTCCAGATTCATACATGAAACATTAACTTTGTCACTGAGACTGAGTTTATTAATTTGAACATTCAGCACATCATTATTTACAGGATTGGGGAAAACATTGACAGCATTTTCATTTTTACTTATAGATGTTATTGATGAAATGGTATTTCTCAGTGGTACAATTTTTACACTGTCAAAGATTGCCTGTCCAATACTGGAAGTATTATGACTGTTTACCGCAAGTCCCAATTTAAAGACTTTATTAAAAGTTTTGTTTTGATAAACGCCAAGGGTTGTCCAGTTAATCCCGTTGGAAGATTTATAGGAAACAAATGTCGAATCGGTTTTGTCCAGTTTAAGATATACAGGCAATGTATAATTTCCATAACTTATATCAGCGCAATCATTGCCTGTACCATCACGGTATTGCAAGTGTATTCCATTACTTGGAGAAACCATTAGAAGTACAAAACTGCTGGAGGCATCAGCTGTTTCGCGAAACATTAAGCCGGCTTTTGCCCATGGGTCGGTATTAATTTGTGATTTTATCCGTGCTGAAATTGACTGGGAATTGAGTGTATCCACGTTTAAAAATCCAAACTGGTCGGATTTGTTCCATATATCCACTCCCATTGCTTTGACCGTAAAAGTTTTATTTTCAAACACAGCTGATCCTACATTTTCATTAATATCATTGAATTTCCAGGGGGAAGGTAAATTAACCGGAACAACCTGAATCTGGCATTTTACCGTATCAGTTTTATCGGCTGTCATTACTCTAATTTCACAATCGCCTGTATTGTAAGCCGTGATACTATATTTATTTACGCCCATAACTGTTACATCAGCAACGGATGGATTTGAAGAACTACACCTGAGAATTGTAACTGAAGGAATAACAGTTGCCGAAAGAATGGCGCTGTTTCCTTTGTTTAATGTCAATGTTGTATTATTGAGACTGAGTTTTGATATGCTTTGTTTTTGTCCTTTAATTTTAACCACAACAATTCCATGGGTTGGAACAGTAATTTTAAACGTATCCTTAAAAACTCCTAAGTCAGTCCTACGCCACAAATCCCGCACAGTAGCGTTACCTGCTTCAAGACCCAGATCTTTCCAGGTTACAAGCATAGAATTATTTGCCGCTGAAAGATTCAATAAAGCAACAGCAATGGAACCGTCATTTAACGGCTTTTGCCATACCTGCAATCCACTTGCGTTTCTAATCCTGGTTGCCTGCAAACCCAATGAATCCTGGTCAATTGCAATTAATTCAGGGGCAGTAAGAATGTTTTTGATACTATCGTTCATGTTTGAAATATCATTTCCGGCGATAAGGGGAGCAGCAAGCATACACCACATAGAAAAGTGCGAACGGCTTTCTGTCAATGTAAGTCCGCTATTGCCAACTTCAAGCATATCAGGATCGTTCCAGTGACCGGGTCCGGCAAAAGGTGCCAGGTTAACACTCTGTTCAAGAATAACAGTCCAGCCCAATAAATTACCCGCGGTACAATCCCAACAATCAGCTATATCAGCTGTTGCTCTCCACATATTACCAACATTTGAAGCCCATAACCAGGGACTGCTTAGTCCCCATTCACAAAGACTGAATAGAATCGGCCTACCGGATGCACTTAGAGCAGCACTCATTTTTTTATACTGCATTTGTGCATCAAGCCCCGAGGTATTGCACCAATCTTCTTTTAGATAATCCACACCCCATTCTGCATACGTTTTGGCATCAGATTCCTCGTGATTTAAACTACCTTCGTAACCTCCGCAGGTCTTATCTCCACAATCGGTATAAATCCCGAATTTAAGTCCTTTGGAATGGATATAATCGGCAAGTGCTTTTATCCCTGATGGAAATTTCACTTTATCAGCTAAAACTTTTCCGTTTTTATCACGTCCGGCCTGCCACGCATCATCAATAACTATATACGTATATCCTGCATCTTTAAGACCTTTTGAAATAAATGAATCGGCAACTTTTTTTATGATCGTTTCATTAATGTCATAATGAAATTTGTTCCAGCTATTCCAACCCATTGGCGGTGTTCTGGCCAGCCCGTTATCTGAAGCACTGGCTGAAACAATTAATAGAAATAGAAAACAAGCAGGTATCAACAGATACTTTAAAAGTGAAAATCGTGGTCTCATATTAGTTTATGTATTTTTTTTTATAAAGATTTAATTAGTTTTTATTTTTTGTAGATATTTATTTTTTGATTCTGAGATGATATTCCCTTGCATTTAATAAATGAATTTGATTTTCAAATAATTAAAAAATCGTCTCTTCAATAAAAAGAATTATGATGGATATCCGAATATCGTCTCTTAACACAGGATGAAATTCAGTCATCAACTTTAAAAAAAAGCGCCGAAACAGGCAAATTAAAATCCAGATTTTATATGCATTAAACTATTTCAATGAATACATCTAAAGCTGACTTAAGTTCTGACTATATGGATTCTCTGTTTAACAGGTGATTGAGATAAATGATTCTTCCCGGATTCCCTTCTCAAATTGAGAAAAGAATCAGAGAAGAATTTTTAATGAAAAGGGATGAATATCTTATCTTTATTATTTAACTAACACTTTCCGAATTGTAGTTCCTGATTTTACGATGTATGCACCCTGGCTCAGAGAAATAACTTCATCAGAATTTACAATGATTTTTTTTACGGCAATACCGGCAACATTATAAACAGATACCAAAGCTGCCTTGTCAGTAATAACACGGATTCCCTTTTCAACATTGAATATCTTCAATGTGTTGTTCACAGTTTGATTAATACCATTTGGTATTACAGGGTAGTTATTAAAATAGATTTCTGATCCTGTTGCCATTTCAGTGGTATAGGCAACTCCGTTTTCATTTCCAGACACCTGTAAATTCACCCATTGACAAAAAGGGTCACCCCATTTAGTTGCCGTCTGATTAAATGCAATAGTATCACCGACATGCATGTTTACAAAGAAATCAGCCAGAACAGATGGGTTATCCTGAGTATAACTTCCGCCATAGTTCATATCCACAAGCGGTGTTCCGTCATTTGATTTAAACTGAAAAAAATCAGATCCTGAAGTATCCGAACCATGGGTACTCTGGTATTTAAAATTCGTACTGACTAAGTAAATGCCGGCTTTAGGTGCTACAAAGAAAATCGCAGGAGAGAAATCTGCTGTAAAGACAAAAGTATGACCATCATAAACTATCGGACAATCATCGTTTAACGATCCCCATTGACTACCATCCCATTTACCAGTTTCATCCGAATAGATTAAGAATTTTTGAGTTGAAAAATCATACCTTCCGAATTTCCAGGGAGAAGCAACCTCGTTGTGTACAATCGCTTTTTGTGCGGTTTCTGCAGTACTGTAAGTTCCTTCATTTACCAGTAATTGTGCATCCGAATCGGGAACGCCATAACCGAACAGTTTGTAATTGTTTGCAGCATCAGGTTGAACAGTAATAATGAAAGTAGGTAAAAAAACCGTATAAGCATTAGTCAATGTTGCCAATTGTGCATTTATCTCTAACTGGGTAGCATTCGGATTATTTAAAACAAAATTTTTAGCAGCATCAATAACAGGTTGGAATTTAGCTATCTGAAACGGAGGAAAGGTTCCGGGAATTGAGTTTTGTTCTGTTGAAGCAATCAGTGATTCGGAGTCTGCAATTTTAGCATTCAGAAAAGAGAAATCGGTTTTTACTAAATAGTTATCAAAATAGAAACCCGAAAGATTTGCTTCAGCAGCAGTGAAAGCAAGTCCGTTATCATTACCCATTACCTGTAATTTTGTCCAGGCACAATACGGATCACCCCACAACGTACAGGTCTGGTTAAAGGT
>Ga0302215_10002295_pt1 | contig 13221 bp, 10 predicted proteins | sample II_Fen_N3_1_FD_194580 | JGI IMG/M metagenome (GOLD analysis project Ga0302215, IMG submission 194580) | Peat permafrost microbial communities from Stordalen Mire near Abisko, Sweden - II_Fen_N3_1 | ecosystem: Environmental > Terrestrial > Soil > Wetlands > Permafrost | place: Sweden: Abisko... | reverse complement strand
AGTTTTAAAAGCTTTGAAAGATAAAATTGTGAAATAACAATGAATTGAAAATTGAATTATGACAACAAACGAAATAATCAGACCTGAAAATTTAGTTTATATCAAGCCAAAAGTATTGAACGACACTCCGATGCATTATTGCCCGGGCTGCAGTCATGGAGTGGTGCATAAACTCATTGCCGAGATTATCGAAGAAATGGATTTTCAGGAAAAAACAATCGGGATTGCACCGGTTGGCTGTGCTGTATTTGCATATAAATATCTCGATATCGACTGGCAACAGGCCGCTCATGGTCGTGCCCCTGCAGTGGCAACTGCTGTGAAACGTCTTCTTCCCGATCGCCTGGTTTTTACTTATCAGGGCGATGGCGATTTAGCTGCTATTGGAACTGCCGAAACTATTCACGCAGCCAATCGTGGCGAAAATATTGCCATAATTTTCATCAATAATGGAATTTATGGTATGACCGGTGGTCAAATGGCTCCTACAACCTTAGTGGGAATGAAATCATCTACTTCACCGAATGGTAGAACTGTTCCGTTGAATGGGAACCCGCTTGACATCACTAAATTGCTGGCTCAGTTGGATGGAACCTGTTATGTAACCCGTCAAAGTGTTCATTCGGTTGCTTCGGTTCGTAAAACAAAAAAAGCCATTCGTAAGGCATTTGAAAACTCTATGGCCGGAAAAGGAACTTCGGTTGTTGAAATTGTTTCTACCTGCAATTCAGGTTGGAAATTAACACCCGAAGCTTCAAACGATTGGATGGTTGAAAATATGTTTCCTGCATATCCGCTGGGTGATTTGAAAAATGAATAACTAATTTCCAAATCTTTAATTTCCAATTATCAATTTTTTATTTTGAATTGGAAGTTATTTAATTGATAATTGAATACAATGAAAGAAGAAATAATTATAGCCGGTTTTGGTGGTCAGGGAGTACTTTCAATGGGTAAAATTCTCGCTTACTCAGGACTTATGCAAGGTCAGGAGGTCAGTTGGATGCCTTCTTACGGACCTGAACAACGTGGTGGTACAGCGAATGTCACCGTCATTTTGAGCGACGAACGTATCAGTTCTCCTGTTTTAAATTCCTATGATACAGCCATTGTATTGAATCAACCTTCGCTGGACAGATTTGAAAGCAAAGTAAAACCGGGCGGAACGCTGATATTTGATGGTAACGGATTTAAAAAATTTCCAACCCGCAAGGATATAAACATTTATCGGATAGATGCTACCGAATATGGTTATGCCAACGATACAGCAAAATCAATCAATATGATTATTTTGGGTGGATTGCTTAAAGTTCGTCCGATTGTACTGATTGAAAACGTTCTCAAAGGATTGAAAAAATCACTCCCAGAACGTCATCACCACTTGATTCCGATGAATGAAAAGGCACTTCAAACCGGAATGAATCTGATAAAAAAAATAGATTAAGTAGAAACTGTTAGAACTTTTAAACTTTATAAAACCCTGTTGCTTCTGAAAAAGAACAACAGGGTTTTTCTGTCATAATTAATAAATCACTATTAATAAACGTTTTAAACATTAATCTGTTTATCTATTCAATTATTTTTATATGCTTCTGGAATAGTTTATAGTTAAATATTGTAAAATAAAAAACAATCCACAACTAATAAGAGTAATTTTGCACAGTTGTTTACACAACTATTAGAAACCGAACCATATGATCCAGTTACAAAACGATGAAGTATTCAATATATTGGTAGGCAAAATATCAACTGCCATCAATAGAACATTTCTGCGAACATTTTCCGCCGAAGGAATTGAGATTACTACTGAACAATGGTCGGTATTAGCTTGTCTGTGGCAGAAGGACAAAGTAACACAGCAGGCACTTTGCAGCCTTACCGCGAAAGACAAACCAAGTATGACAAGACTTATTGACAAACTCGAAAAGCGAAATCTGGTAACGCGAGTTTCAGATCACAACGACCGAAGAATCAATCTTATTCACCTCACTGACACCGGTATTGCTTTACAACAAAAAGCAACAGAATTAGTACAGAAAATTGCTGAAAAAACACTTAACAATATATCTGATGAAGAGTTGGATCTGAGTCGCATAGTCTTGAAAAAAATCATAGCAAATTTAAAATAATTTTTTAAATTATATAGTTGCATATACAACTATTGTTTAGCTAATCACATAATATTAAAAAGGTATGAAAAAAAATGTATTGGTAGCACTAGCATTCATTGCATCAACACAAGTGTATCCGCAAAAAGTACTGCAAATCGAAGAATGCCGTCAAATGGCTCTCTCCCACAACAAAACCTTACAAATGGCTCAGGAAAATGTAAATGCCGCCCGAGAATTGAAAAAAGCAGCTTTTACTCAGTTTTTGCCAAATTTCTCAGCAAACGGTGCTTACACATGGAATCAAAGAAATCTATCGTTGCTTTCCGAAGACAAGTATTTGCCGGTTTATAACCTAAATGCTGATGGAACGCCTAATTATGCCGGATCGTGGAATAATAAATGGACACAGATAGCAGCAAACACTTATGCCCCATTGGATGCAAACGGGGCTCCATTTGATCCGAAAGTAAATCCGGAAAAAATTCAATGGAAAAACGAGGCTCTTCTGCCCAAAAGTGCCATGGAATTTGATATTCATAACATTTTTGTTGGTACAATTGGTTTTGTACAACCGGTTTTTATGGGCGGTAAAATCAAAGAGCTTTACAACATGGCAAAATATGGTGAAAATCTGGCATATGCACAAAAACAGAACAAAGTGACAGAGCTTTTATTGGAAGTTGATGAAGCTTACTGGCGGGTAGTTTCATTAGAAAACAAATTTGAACTGGCCAAAGATTACAGGAATTTAATTGCTCACGTAGATTCAAATGTGCATATTATGATTGAAGAAGAAGTAACAACTAAATCTGAGGCTCTAAAAGTAAAGGTGAAACTTAACGAAGCTGATATAACGGTGACTAAAGCAGAAAACGGACTGAATCTTTCGAAAATGGCACTAAATCAATTATGTGGAATGTCGTTCGATGAAAATTACACGCTTGCAGACCAAGATTTAAAAACTGAAACTGTTACGCAACTTATTCCTGTTGATCAGGCAATTAATAATCGTCCGGAAGTAAAAGAACTGACTCAGATTCAGAATTTGGCAAAATCGAATGAAAAAATTATGTTATCGCGTTTTATGCCAAATATTGGACTCTCTGGGAATTACATTGTTTCAAATCCAAACAGTTTTAATGGTTATGCCAACGAGTTTGGTGGAGGTTTTTCAGTTGGAATTGTTGCGAACGTTCCATTATTTCATTTTGGTGATAAATTTCATACACTGAATGCCGCAAAATCGCAAAGTAGAATTGCCACACTACAATTGGAAGAAACCAAAGAAAAAATGCAATTACAAATCAAACAATGTTCATATAAAGTAGCCGAAAGTTTAAAAAAGAAAGTATCTGCTGAACACAATATTGAAAATGCAGAAGAAAACCTGCGCTATGCAACCGAAGGCTTTGCTGAAGGCGTGATTACATCTACCGATTTACTTGAAGCACAAATGGCTTGGTTGTCAGCTAAATCAGAAAATATTGACGCAAATATTGATGTAAAACTTTGTAATTTATATTTAGCAAAATCATTGGGAACACTAAAAGCTCCCGAATTGAAATCAACAAATCCAACAATTAAGAAATAAATAAAAATATAAACGAATTTAATTTTTTACAGCGATGAAAAAGAAAAATCAGGATATCAGAACCGGCTTATTTGCACTTATTATTGTCATAATTATTATTTTTATTATCGGTTTAATAGTAAACAGACCGGAACCATTAATCATAGAAGGGGAAGCTGTTGGCTCAGAAGTTCGTATTTCAGGAAAAATTTCCGGACGTATCCATGAATTTAAAGCAGAAGAAGGTTCACAAGTAAAAACCGGTGATACACTGGTAATTATTGAAAGCCCTGAACTTTCAGCTAAACTGGGACAAGCCAATGCCTTGCAAAATGCCGCACAGGCTCAAAACAAAAAAGCAATCAAAGGAGTACGGAAAGAAATGATATTTGGAGCTTTCGAGTTGTATCAAAAAGCATTGGTGGGTGTTGATATTGCAAAAAAATCGTACGATCGTGTTCAACATTTATATGACAAAGGTGTAATTCCGGCGCAAAAACGTGATGAAGCCGAATCACAATACAAAGCCGCTATAGCTACTTCAAATGGAGCAAAATGGCAATATGATATGGCAAAGAACGGGGCAGAAAGTGAAGACAAAGAAGCTTCATTGGCTTTAGTGAACCGTGCAGTAGGAGCTGTAGATGAAGTGAAATCCTATTTAAAGGAAATTACACTCACATCGCCTATTGATGGTGAAATTACAGAAGTTTATCCAAAGCGTGGTGAACTTGTAGGAACCGGGGCACCGATTATGAGTATTGTTGACCTGAACGATATCTGGTTCACGTTCAATATACGGGAAGATTTGTTGGGTGGTCTGAAAATGGGGAAAACATTCAAGGTAAAAGTACCGGCACTGAACAATCAGGTTATTGAAGTAAAAGTTAGCTATATAAAAGCATTGGCCTCATATGCAACGTGGAAAGCAACTAAAACTTCCGGACAGTTTGATGTAAAAACATTCGAAGTTCGTGCTCGTCCAATCACAAAAGTTGCTGATTTACGACCAGGTATGACTGCTATTTTCGAGGAAATTGTAAAGTAAAACTTATGCCAAATACTTTATTATCAGGAATTATACAAACTTTCAAGCGTGAACTGAAACGAATGGTCAGTCGTCCCATTTACTTACTGGGCTCAATAGGTATCATGGCTTTTTGTTTCATTTTCTTTCTGACTTTCTTTAATGATGGTCAACCTGAAAAAATGCCAGTTGCAGTGGTTGATTTAGATAACTCATCATTTTCACGTCAATTTATTAGAAATCTGAAATCAACGCAGCATATTGATATAGTTGAACATTTATCCAGTTTCAAGGAAGCGCGCGAAGAAATGCAACGGGGGAAAATTTATACTTTTGTATTTATCGAACATGATTTTTATAAAAACGTAACTACAAATCGCAGACCGGAAATGACTTTTTATGTTAATAATGCTTATCTAATTGCAGGATCTTTAGCAGCAAAAGACATTAGTTATATGAGTTTATTGACTTCAGGTGGTATTCAACGACAAGTACTTCGTGCCAAAGGAGTGGACGAGAGTCAGATCATGGGCATTATACAACCTATTATGATTGACATGCACTCTATCGGAAATCCATGGATTAATTATGGTACTTACCTTCTGAACGTACTTTTGCCCGCCATGCTACATTTAATGACATTAATGCTTACGGTATTTTGCATTGGTGTAGAATTGAAAGAACGCACGTCTAAAGAATGGATAGAAAATGCCGACAATTCGATTTTTGCAGGATTAATGGGAAAACTATTACCTTATACAATTATTTTCATTGGTTTGGGTTTAATTGGGAATCTGTTGCTATACAAGTATATGCATTTTCCACTTAACTCAAGTATTGGCTGGATGTTTCTGGCAACCATTCTGTTGGTTCTGTCTGGTCAGGCTTTGGGTATTTTGTTTATCGGAATACTACCTGTATTGCGCGATGGAATTACCGTTGCAGGAGTATTCGGCACACTGAGTATTACTGCTGCAGGAGCTACATTTCCTGTTGAGCAACTACCCTATTTCTTCAGAGAACTCACTTTGGCATTTCCAATGCGACATTATTTTTTGATTTATGTAAATCAGGCTTTGAATGGAGTAACTGTTTCGCATTCATTAACTAAATATATCATATTGCTCGGTTTTACTCTGTTGCCATTGTTTGTGTATAAAAGATTAAAAAGTGCTGCAAAAGATATGAATTATCCAACAAAATAGGTGAAATTCTATTTGTATAAATTAAACCTAAATCAATCAATCGTTATGAACGATAAAAAAGATAAATCCTCATCACAAAATAGTATTCAGTCTATTCTGAAAGGCATTTGGAACAACTTTGTGCATGAATTGAAAACCAGCTTTCGTGATCGCGGAGTAGTTATTATGTTTATTCTGGGACCCTTGATTTATCCACTACTTTATGCTGGAATGTACTTAAACGAAACATTAGTTGATGTGCCTATTGGAATTGTAGATAACTCACACAGTTCATTTTCAAGCCAACTGATTCGAAACCTGGATGCTACTGAAAATATGAAAATTTACAGTCACTATTCATCCATGGCAGAAGCTCAACAAGCTTACGACAATCGGGATATACACGGTATTATTTATATTCCTAAAGAGTTGAATTATAAAATCTGCAAAAATGAACAAGCAACAGTTTCGGTTTATTGCGATGTCAGTAGTTTTATGTATTACCGGACTATTTATCAGAGTTGTAACTACACAATACTTAATATGAGTAAAAAGATTCAGATACTACGACTCAATGCATCCGGAATTACCGGCGAAAGTGCTACAATGATTGCCGACCCAATGCCTTATCAGAATATATCACTATATAATACAGGAGGAGGGTTTGCCAGCTTTTTGTTGCCTGGTATACTCGTGTTGATTCTTTTCCAGACACTATTTTTTGGTATCACTATGTTGGCCGGAACTTCACGCGAAGAAAACCGTTTTCATCTTTTGGTTAGTGCTAAAGCGCACTGCGGAGGAATTTTCAGAGTTATCTGTGGAAAAGCAGCTTTGTATTTTCTGGTATATTCGGTGTGGATATTCTATGCATTGGGAATTATTCCTCAATTATTTAATCTGCCTCACATTGGAAATCCGGTTGATTTGATTAAAATGATGATACCATTTTTGCTTGCTGCGATCTTTTTCTCAATGAGTGTGTCGGTATTTATTCCAAACCGTGAAACCAGTATGATTCTGTTTATGTTTTTCTCCATTATATTATTGTTTTTAAGCGGAATAACATGGCCACAATCGAATATAAATGGTTTTTGGAAAGTATTTGCCTGGATATTCCCGTCAACTCATGGAATTCAGGGTTACATAAAAATAAACACCATGGGATCTGATATACAACATGCTTCGTTCGAATATATAAGTCTTTGGGCACAAACAGCTATGTATTTTGTGACTACCAGCATAGCTTATTTATGGCAAATAAAGAAAAGTGAAAGAAAACAAATAACTGACAATGAGATTTCTATAATAGTTTAACAAAAATGTAACCGCAATTCAAAAAAAACGCTGTAAAAAAATCATATTTACAGCGTTTTTTGATTTATGCCTGACTCAATTTATTCTTTCACTGTTTTCACTACAGCCCAGTTATTCTTCTCTGAATATTCAATTAATTTCAAACCATTCAGGTTTGCCTCAGCTTCAATCAATGGAATATCTTCAACATAGAAACCGCTCATGTACAATTCACCTCCACCCGACAAACAAGCCGAATATTTATCAATATCTGCCAATAAAATATTCCGGTTTATATTTGCAAGAATAATATCAAAATGCATTCCGTCAAGAAGTTCGGCACCTCCAAGTAAAACTTCAATTCCTTCAATTTTATTAACGGCTATATTTTCCACAGAATTTTCTGTACACCAAGTATCAATGTCAATTGCAACCAAGTCTTTTGCTCCGCGCATGGCTGCAAGGATTGCCAGCACTGCCGTTCCACAACCCATATCAAGTACTTTTTTACCTGCCAAGTCCATTTTCAAAAGTTGGCCAATAACCAAACTTGTTGTTTCGTGATGCCCGGTTCCAAAAGCCATTTTGGGATCAATCACAATATCGTACTTTAGTTTAGGAATATTCTTATGAAAAGAACTATGTATAACACATTCATTTCCAATAATTATTGGTTCAAAATAGTGTTTTTCCCACTCTTCGTTCCAGTTTTTCGATTCTATTTGTGTAACTTTGTAGTCGATAGAGGCTTCGATTGGAAATTCATCCAGCAAATTCTTAAGATTTAATTCGCTGAAATCTTTTGATAAGATATATGCATCTAAGCCTTCAACTGTTGGCACAAAACTGTCAAAACCAATTTCACCTAATTCCGAAGCAAGAACATCTGCAATGTATTCTTCGAAAGGTTCGATACTAAAACTAACTTCTGTATATTCCATATATGGTTGAAATTTAATGGTTTGTTTATTTAATTATGTAAAACTGAATAACATTATCAAATCCGATTAAACATTTTGACTCTAATTTTGTCTGATAATATGAAAGAGGTACAAAAGTACCAATTTTTTTAAAACAAATCAGCTTATTCAGATTCAAGAATATTAAAGGCGTAAAAAACAGTTTAAAAGCCACCAATGGCATGATTCTTGTTGAAATATCAGAAAAAAAGCACAACCACCAAAAATAAAAATATAGGAGGTATTATTATGAAACGATTCACATTTATTTTATTGTTATCCACACTTCTACCAATTATTGGATACAGCCAGACTGATGACATCTACTTCAAACCTAGCGACGCTAAAGTCATTCAAAAAGAAAAAACAAACAACGTTGCTCCAAAGTTTAAAAACGGAGCAAAGGAAATAGTATATATTGACAGAAAAGGCGGATCACCTGTGGTCGTTCAGCGGGATACTGTTGAAGTTCTGGCACAAGCCAATGACAGTACGGAAAATAATAATCAAGAAAATGGTTATTATGTGAACGGTTTCAAAGGTAACGAATCTGATTTGGAATATGCTGAACGCATTCGTCGTTTTCATAATCCCAAGTATGAAATTTTTGTAGGCGACCCACGCTATAATGACATTTATATGCTTGACAATAATGACTGGAACGTGTATGTAGATGGCTCGTATGCTTATGTGACTCCAACATGGACAAATCCTTACTGGTGGAATTACAATTTCAGTCCGTACAGCTATGGAAATTTCGGTTGGGGAAACAGCTTTTATAGTCCCTGGGGATTTAATGGTTATTATGATGGATTTGGTTACGGTGGCTTCGGTTTCGGCGGCTACTACGGATATGGTGGATTTGGATACTGTGGTTATTACGGATACGGAGGTTATGGCTATGGAGATTATTATGGTTATCCTTATTACGGATATAATAATTGGGGATATGGTAGCTTATATGGTTCTAGAAATATGAATCACAATGAAGGTACAAGACGTGATGTCAGCAATTCCACCACAAATGGAACACCTCGGTTGGGAGGAACAAATTCTTCTTCGAGTGTTATAAACAGCGGTTACAACTTGAATACAACTTCACGTAATCCATATACTGTAATAAGTGGCACAGGAACAAGAGATAAAAACGCAACAACTTCTACCAATTCTGTAACCGGATCTCAAAGCACCAGAACTTTTACAAATCCATCTTCAACATTTACAAGTCGTAGCAATGGTATTGGATTGGTAAGAACCGGTGGAATTCGTCAGAATAATTTTAATTCTCAAACCAGAACGATTAATACGAATCCAAGAACTACAACATACACAACTGAATCAAATTCAGGTTCTTCAACTAGATCAACTTATTCAGGTTCTTCACGCCAAACTTCAACTTATTCTAGTTCAAGCAATTCAGGGTATTCCAGACCAAGTTCATCAGGCAGTAGCACAAGGAGCAGCTCGTCTTACAGTAGTGGAAGCAGAAGCAGTTCATCTTATAGCGGTGGAAGTTCCGCTCCAAGCAGTTCTTCATATTCCGGTGGTGGAGGTGGAAGCAGTTCTGGCGGAGGCTCACGGAGTTCTAGCTCGAGTTCAAGCTCCAGCAGGCGCTAATATAATTATAATAAATCTGATTACTAAAATTATTAACTTGTTGACAAATAATTAAATTATGAAAAAGATAGTATTGATAATTGCAATATTTCTAAACTGCACATTTTTAATGGCACAGACTGAATTTGATGCATTTAAAATGGTTCAGAATGATATAAACGGAACTGCAAGATACATGGGTATGGCCGGAGCGTTTGGCGCTTTAGGTGGTGATGCTTCAGCGATTAAAGATAATCCTGCAGGATTGGGAATTTATCGTAAGTCAGAACTAACGGGAACGATGAATTTTTTGATGCAAAGCAGTAGCAGCACCTGGAATAATGTAAAAAGCACAGGTGACTCATACAAAGTCGGTTTCAATAATTTTTCTTACGTTATTGCAACGCCTACATTGGGAAGTGAAAGTGGAACAACCGGATTATTAAGTTCAAATTTTTCGTTTAGTTATAACCGCATCAAGGATTTTAACAGAAGTATGAATCTTGTCAGTGGAAATTCAAATTCTTCCATGACTGATTATATGGGTTACTTAACCGGAAATATAACCGGCACTGATTTAACTTATGTTCCTGGCAGTTACGAGCCATTTGATAATACAAATATTCCGTGGATTTCAGTTTTAGCGTTTGAAGGCAAATTAATGAACGAAACTGTAACTAATGGCACAAGTACCTGGACTTCATTTTTAAATAATGGCGAAACAGTTGCTCCTGCATATTCGCTTTTCGAAAAAGGTTATCAGGATGAATATTCGATAGGTTGGGCCGGGAATATAAGTAATGTGTTTTTTATTGGAGCTACCGTTAATTTAGAAGCATTAAACTATTCTGCCATAAAACAATATAGTGAAACTTTTGGAGGTAGTGGAAGTATGAGTTTAAGAGACAGCACTTACACAAATGGAAGTGGAATTAATCTTAAAATTGGAACCATTTTTTGTCCAACAGATTTTCTACGCATTGGTTTATCGCTTCATACTCCAACAGTTTACGCATTAAACGACAGTTATTATTCAAAACTGAATTTTGATAGCACAGTTAAAGGTTATATAAGTACTCCGGGTGGTAATAGTGCTTATCAAATTCAAAGTCCATTGGTTTTAGATGCAAGTGTTGCATATATTATTGGTCAGAGAGGACTTATCAGTGCTGAATATAATTACAATAACTACACCGGCACACGTCTTAGAAATGATAGTGGTGATGCACAAAGTTTTAATTTAGAAAATCAGGGAATGAGCACTGTGTTGAATGATGTTCAAACTATTAAAATTGGTGGTGAATATCGCTTAAATGATAATTTTTCAGTCCGTGCAGGTTATGCCAATTCCAGTAATGCAAATAAACCAGATGCCGCCAAATTAATTCGTTATAATACCATTAGCACAGATACTGAATATTTCTTAAATAACAGCATTAATTATATTTCTGCAGGTTTCGGATATCATGAAGCCGGATGGTTTTTGGATTTCGCTTATATGAACAAAATTTTGAATGAAACGTTTTATCCATACAACACAAATGGAATGGTAAAATTGAGTCCTAATTTTGCTGCCGTAAATCCGGCTAAAGTGATTACTTCTAACAATAACATTGTGATTACATTAGGACTTAAGTTTTAATAAATTTTTGTTTTCGAAACAATTTTCGTTTATAATTTTGCTTTAAAAGGTCAGCTTAAAAGTTGACCTTTTTTGTTTCAACAAAGCTTATACATTAAGCCTTAAATTGAATTGTATTCACAGTTAAAGATAAAATTTGATTACAATTTTTTTATATTTTTTAAATTATAGTTTGATACCCAAAAGTTGCTTGTTCAATCACTCTAAAAGTAGTACCTTTGCGCACTCAAAAAAACTACTAATAAATAAGCAAATCAACGATATATAATGTCTTTACAATCTGAAATTCACCGCCGACGCACCTTTGCCATTATCAGTCACCCTGATGCGGGGAAGACCACTTTAACAGAAAAACTATTACTTTTTGGCGGAGCAATTCATGTTGCAGGAGCTGTAAAGTCGAATAAAATTAAAAAAACGGCAACTTCGGACTGGATGGAAATTGAAAAACAACGTGGAATTTCAGTCGCTACTTCGGTTATGGGTTTTGAATACCGCGATTATAAAATCAACATTTTGGATACTCCCGGTCACCAGGATTTCGCTGAAGACACCTACAGAACACTCACAGCTGTTGACAGTGTAATTATAGTTGTTGACACAGCTAAAGGTGTTGAAGCTCAAACCCGTAAGTTAATGGAAGTCTGCCGGATGCGAAATACACCGGTCATGATCTTTGTTAACAAAATGGACCGCGAAGGAAAAGAAGCTTTTGATTTGCTGGATGAACTGGAAGCTGAACTTGGTATTGCCGTTCGTCCGCTGAGTTGGCCAATTAATCAGGGATATTCATTCAAAGGAGTTTATAATATTTACAAAAACAACCTGCAGCTTTTCACACCAAATAAACAATCAATCAGCGAATCGGTTGAACTTTCTGATATTCAAAGTCCTGAACTCGACAAATTGGTTGGAGAAAAAGATGCCAACAAACTTCGTGAAGATATGGAGTTAATCAATGGCGTTTATTCCGAATTTGACAATGAAAAATATTTATCCGGTCATTTGGCACCGGTCTTTTTTGGAAGTGCTCTGAATAATTTCGGTGTCAAAGAATTGCTGGACTGCTTTGTGGAAATTGCTCCTTCTCCCCGACCAATTAATAGTCAGGAACGTTCTGTTGATCCATATGAAGAAGCTTTTTCTGGATTCATATTTAAAATTCATGCCAATATGGATCCAAACCACCGAAGTTGTATTGCTTTTGTGAAAATTTGCTCCGGCAAGTTTGAGCGGAACGTAAACTACAAACATATTCGTCATGGTAAAATGATGCGCTTCTCCTCGCCCACTGCGTTTATGGCACAAAAGAAAGAAACTGTGGATGAAGCATATGCCGGTGATATTGTCGGATTGCCGGACACCGGAAACTTTAAAATTGGTGATACGTTGACCGGTGGCGAAGAATTGCATTTCAAAGGAATTCCAAGTTTCTCGCCTGAAATGTTCAAATATATTGAAAATGCCGATCCAATGAAGACCAAACAACTGGACAAAGGTGTGAATCAATTGATGGACGAAGGTGTAGCACAATTATTTGTAAACCAATATAATGGCCGTAAAATAATTGGTACAGTTGGTCAACTTCAGTTTGAAGTAATTCAATATCGGTTGTTGCATGAATATAATGCTCAATGTCGTTGGGAACCTATTTCGTTATATAAGGCGTGTTGGATTGAAAGCGATAATGCCATTGAACTGGATAATTTTAAAAAACGAAAAGCACAATATATGGCTAAAGATAAAGAAGGTCGCGATGTTTTTCTGGCTGATTCGGGTTATGTGCTTCAAATGGCACAAAACGATTTTAAAAATATCAAATTCCATTTCACATCT